>Ga0247609_10000911_pt1 | contig 37518 bp, 43 predicted proteins | sample 172DNAGHGlowgp2_FD_193487 | JGI IMG/M metagenome (GOLD analysis project Ga0247609, IMG submission 193487) | Sheep rumen microbial communities from Palmerston North, Manawatu-Wanganui, New Zealand - 1728 DNA GHGlow gp2 | ecosystem: Host-associated > Mammals > Digestive system > Stomach > Rumen ... | reverse complement strand
TTGAAGAAAGTATAAACTTTCGTATAGTTCCATTCCTTCGATGTGTTTCCAACCTATGATGACACTCCCAAGTCTGAGTAGTATCAGCTATTGCCTTATCATAATTCTCAATCTTTGTGTAATCTTTACAAAATTTTGTAACAGTATTTAAACAAATCATTCCTGATAATCTCCTTTCTCACGATAATAATCTGTAAGAAGACGAAGCGCTTCATCTTCGTCCCCAACAGCCTCATATACTTTCTCAAAGTTGTCCAAAACATCTTCTAGTAAGGGACAACTTCTCAAATGCTTCTGTAAGTCTAAGATTTCGAAGAAACAGTTCATTGATAAATCCTCTCTACAACAATATCATCATCTCCGTTATATAGACGATAATAGATAGCTGGGCACTTTCCATCCTTAGATGGTGGAATAACTTTGCCACAGAACTCAATACCAACTGTTGGTGAATTAGTGCCGAGTTTATCATAAATAAGGACAAGATACTCTTTCATATTTGAAGGAGTGTTAAATGCAGCAGTAACCATATCTGTTATATCTGCTACAGATGCATCTTTCTTAAACTTCTGCTGGTTCTTCTTATAGAAGTTGTAAAGTTTGATACAGTCTTTGTGTTCTTTAGAAGAAATAGCACCAACTGACCAAATGATAGAGCCCATCAAAGTAAACTCTGGACGTTCTCTTCTCTTGATTGCCTTTCTAATCTTGTTCAAAATACTCATTCTCTTTAGTCTCCTATATAATATTAGTTAGTTAATAATATCATCATAGATGTAGTTGTTGAAATTGTCTTCTGTGTCGAATAACAACTTTCCGTTAAACAGCTCAGGGTCGTGACTATAGTCCATCATAAACTCTAGCACATCTGCATCAAGATAGATTGCATCATTCGTTATTATTCTATCAAGAACACCGTTTATCCCATTGTCAGTAAGTTCACAGCCACTTAGCTTAAGTACACCATTTGATACATAAAGTCCTGGCATACTATACCCAGCGTGTTTTGGGGTTTTATTCATCATTTCTATTCTTTCCTCTCTGTTTAACTATTTCTTTCAATACGCTGCATACATCGTATGAAACCGACATTACTACAATTCCAAGAACTATTGCTATTCCTAAACTCATTGTAATCTCCTTATATAATTAGTATCATTTAGCTAACACCTCCGCTATAGTTTTCTTCTGTGCCATTAATGCAAGGTATCTCTTATACCAGTCAAGAACCGATTCATTAAGGTCGCCATCCTTGTAATTTGTTCTTCTTCCCGCAAACATACTACAAATTTTAGTCAGTTCTGACTGCCAAGCTTTCTTCTCAGCAGGTGTTAACTTAGAATTAGTTGCTGCTCTTCCCATTATTTCTCATCTCCTCACTGTATTTCTATTTCTTTCGGTTCTTCCATTAATATTTTCATCGAACGGTATTCCATCTGTTCTTTCGTTAACGGCCGTGCTTTCTTTAATGCTTCTTCAGCTTCAGCCCTAGCTTTAGCCTCAAGTTCAGCCTGAGCTTCTGACTTACGTGCATCAGTCTTAGCTTTATATTCTGCCCACTTCTGCTGCTGCTGAATCCATTTCTGACCAGCTTCAGATTTCTGCCATTCAGGGTTATATATGCAAGTCTTCCACTGTTTAGCTAAATAGTCATCAAATGTCTTGTTCTTATGATAAGGTTTACTAAGCCAACCTTTAGAGTAATTAACTTCCCATCTATCAGCCTGAGCATTTGTGTAAAGCTCCATTGGTTTAGTTGGATTTTCAACTCTCTTGTAAGGATTTGATGCTTTAATACCAGCTGACCATTCTTCAAATGTCTTTGTCTCTACTACAAAGGTTGAAGCATTTGAAACATTTGAAACATTTCCTGTAGTAGCACAACTTGCTAATACGAAGCAAGCGGCAAGTACGATAAAGATTGATTTAAGTTTTCTCATTGTTTAATCTCCTATATACAATTAGTATAGTTGTTTTAGAAAGAAGATATATTATATCTTCCATCTATTATTAATATTAACACCGTACGGTGTTTTACATATATAATATAAAGGAATTTCTAACAAAGTTCAAATAATTTTATATAAATAAAGCCCTCTAAATTATGAGGGCTATTTATTTCTAATCTTTGAAGAATACTCCGCCTTTGGTTAACCAACTCATAGCAAAGAATAACAACAAGAATATTTCATTTATCATTGTGAACCACCCAGGAATCCAACTTATGCAAACTGATGCTACTTGTGCTATCATAAAGGCAAACATTCCAACACCGCAAATCTCATAAACCTTGTTTCTCTTCTTCTTATTCTCTGTAACTGTTTCAAAGTCATCAGTCTTTGTGAACAAGAAATATGAGTTGAAAGCCAACAATGTAAAGAACAATGAAGCACAAGTACAATGGATTATATTAGAAATGTGCATCGGTAACTGAAAGAAACCAACTGGACCTGATATAAATCCAACAGAGCAAGGAAACAATACAATTCCCAGACCAAACACTCCACTTATTGTGGTTATAAAGTCATCAAGTTTGGAATAACCATCATAACACATCAACACTATTGAAGCAGCAGTCAATATTCCAACTAATGCTGGACTCAAGTAATATGTTGCGCTTATTGAATATAATGCGCCTTTAGGAAGGTTATCAATAAGCAGTACACTAAATATTGCTAAGAACGGCAAGAGCGCTCCTAACAAACCACAAATGTTTCTGATTCGTTTTAACCATAAATCTTTGTTCATCTATGTATCTCCTATATTTATTTAGTTAATTTACTATAATTCTTCTTCTGATTGCTCTAAGACAGTTTAATGATTTCTTAGGAATAAGCAAAACTTTATTATGATGGCCGGCCAAATCAGTTTTAGCAGTTCTTTGTTCATATGAATGAAATCTTAATCTAACGTCATCATAAGCAATGCAGAATATGTTTCCTACTTCATCGATAAATATAAAGTGTGTTGTAATTTTATTTTCGTGTAATGTAGGAAACCATTTAATTCCATCATAACTTCTTTCATATGATAAAGCAACATTATCATATTTTCTTTGGCAGCCTTTCAAGTCAATTTCCATTTTATGTTCTGGCAATTTCCAAATAGTTATATCTGAACCGTGTATATTCTTATCTGAGTTTTCAGGATTTACTTCATAATTCCAACCATTTTCTTCAAGCCATTTAATAAATACAGAATACTCATATTTCTCTTTAGCAAGATTTACATCATAGCTGGCGTTTCTAAGAGCTCTTTCATCCATTTTGTTATCTCCTATATAATTAGTATATATTATATTAGTATAGAATAACAAAACTTAAGAGCAGTTTTATGACATGCTCAGGTCAGAATAACGAATTATATTGTCTGCTTGTTCAGTAACTTGTCGTCCTGTTCCCAACGAAGATTTATATTGTTACTTCCTCCCATACGTAGCCGCTTGTTGCTGGTAATCTTATAAAGAGTGCAGAATCAGTGATAGTGTAACCTTCATATATATTCAAACCTATGACAGCACTACCACCTATATCGAATGATATATTTGCTTCGTATGTAATGTCACTATCTACATCATATGTCCAAGTTGCTTGATTACCTCTAAATGATGTATTGTAAACAGGGTGGTCATCAGAAAGCTTATTAATAAATTCATATAATAATTCACCTACTACTGAAGACGCTGATGATGTGCTTACTGATAATAAATCAGCATTAGAATACACTACGTTTGGCTTATTATAAACAACACTACAGTTCATTTATGTATCTCCTATATTTATTTAGTTAAGAGCAGTTTAGTGACATACTCAGGTCATTTGAATAACGAATTATTATATTGTCTGTTTGTTCAGTTACTTGTCGCCCTGTTCCCGACGAAGATTTATATTGTTAATTTCACCCACCACGAGCCGCTTGTTACTTCAAGTCTTTCGAAGTACATAGTATCAATAACTTTACGTCCTTCGGATATTATCAATCGTATATTCTCTTCAAAGGGAAGTTTGTAGTAACGTGCTTCATATGTAATATCACTATCTACATCATATGTCCAAGTTGCTTGTTTGCCTTTAATTGATAAATTATAAACAGGATCATCAGAAAGTTTAGTAATAAATTCGTTTAATAGTTCACCTGCTACTGAAGACGCTGATGATATATAAATGCCATTAGTGCTATTCATTTACATATCTCCAAGCCGTCACATTTATACCATTGCCTTCAGTATCGATGTATTTATCTTCACCAAGGTACATAGCAATATGGCCTTCTTGATTCTCAATATATTTACCAATGATAGGCTTCTTTACATTAGCAAAGTGCCATTCATATGATTTGTCAACTTCTTTACGCTCACGGAAAGCTAAATATCTTTCGAAAGCTAAATACATCCAAATTATACCTATGATTATTACTGCACAATATTCCATCGTTAGTCCTCCAGTATTTATTTAGTTGTTATCTTATGAACTTTCCATATTGTAAAGATTTCATTATTAATATCAAGCCCTGAATAAGCAAACTCTTTAGTGAAGTTTCTCCAAGCTTTGTGGTCAATTAAATCCGTATAGAACTTAAGTATAAGCCCGTCCTCATCTTCACATTCTTCAATATAATACATATCGCGTCTTGTTAAATCTTTAGTATCATATAAACTAACATAGTAACCGGTACCATCCTCATATCTGTTCAACATAATGTAAGATGTCCCACCGAGGCAGTCATATCTTACAATGTTATTCTTCTCTTCACTGTAGAGCGAAGCAATTGTAACCATCAAGCAAACAAGTAATGTAATAATCTTTCTCATCTTAATCACCTCTCGATTTATTTAGTATTATAAATATAATATAAATGAACATTTATTAAAGTTTAGCTTTCTTTGAAATATTTCTTTATAATTTAGTTTATTCATTCCAAATCAAGTTCAAGTGCTTGTTCAATAAGCTCTTTCATTGAAATTGGCTCTTCAGTAAGCTGACATATTTCATCTTCTGCGAATATGTTAACTATTGTTGTATTATAATTATTATTATTTGTTATTGCTATTTGTTTATTTATGTATTGATTAACTTTCTGTTTTACAATCTGTTCTATATCAGTTACTTCTATATTTGTATACCAACAATCATATTGCTGCCATACATTTACGCCTCTACTTAATAATTCATAAAGAACATCCATATAAATGCAGCTTTCGTGGAAGAAGATTTCACTGTCATATTTGAGTTCGCCTACTGTATTTATAATGCTGTCTCTATATGACTTCATAACATAATCTAAATCTGACCATTCATCTTTGTTATATTTTGTCTTCAAAGAAACCTGACGTTTAAGATGAGCTGACAATTTAGCTTCTGTATCAAAATAACCATTCATATGAAATGATTTGAATATGTTTCTTGTTTCATCATTCCATTCCATTGTTTCAGATGGACAAAGTTTGATAAACTTCTTATACATCATTTCATAGAGGTCAATGTTATTATCAATCCAGATGCCACTATTCAAAGCATATGTTAATCTAGGAACAGATGATTTAACATCAAATTCATATTTAAGTCCGTATTTATTAAGAACATCATCTTTGTACAAAGTGTTAGTAACATCATCATCTTCTTCTCTTTCTTTCTTTGCTGAAACTAATGAGTTTGTTGCTCTGATACCAATCTTTGTTACAGCCTTGTTACCTTTATTCCAAGTAAAGTTTGGTCTGAATTGGATTTGTCTATCATAGTCATCAGAGTAGTAAACTTCATTTATTAAGTCGGCTAACTCTTGATAATGTTTCAACTGTGGATAGTTTATATAAAGGCAACCCATTAAGTAATTCTCAAAGTCAGTCATAGAATAGTTGTCTGGTTTAAGCAAATGAAGCTTTGAAGAGAAGCGAACTTCTTTCTGTTCAAATGGAATATCTTCAACTGCGAATATGTTAACTATTGTTGTATTTATTATTCTGTATTTGTTTATGTTGTTATCTTTACAATACTGTTTAATTGATTGCTCTGTTTCATAGTTGTATGCATACTGTTTGCATTTATTATCTTTCTGATAGTATGCATTAAACTGATAGCTTGAATCATAATCTGCTAACAATCCAATTGAGATCATAAACTGAATTGCACGAGAAACATTTATTGGGCTTCCCCAAATTGAAAGAAGCTTCTTGTTTGTTGTTGCTATAGGCATAACTGTAATGCCGTCACTAAAGCGTCTTTGTTTATTGAGGTCAATAAATGCTAATACTTTAGCAAGCTGTTCTTTGAGTGATTTGTTCTTTCTTGTTTGTGGGATGTTGTAAGGAATGAACTCAACTTGTTTAGTTGGTCTTGATGGTTTAAACTCGAAGTATTTATCGTTTCTATCAAGTTTGTCTTTATTTAAGATGTTGTAAACTTTCTGTAAAATAGTCATTCTTCTACTCCTCATCAAACTTCCGGATCCGGTGAGAAGTAGAAGTTTGACCTTTCAACCAATTATATATTAACTGATTTACAAATATTTAGTATACTTTGTTAAATATGAAGAGCATGCATGTAGTAAGCAAACATGCCATCTATACTATTATATTAGTTGAAGAATAACGCAAAGCCTGTTAATATATCTTTGTTGGATGAGGTTGCTGAACCTAGTCCTTGGTTCACCTATAGTTTTCTCGCGGCAGTAGATGCGCTTAAGGGCCTTCCGTATAATAGGAATATCGGATATGTCCACCTATTGGAATCTTGCGTCGCGTTGCAAACAAGAGTGAGAAAACTATTTTACTCGGAAGTAAATAGTAATTGGTATCTCCCCAGACTTTGATTCTGGTGACGCATATCAGTGTCGTGCAGGTTCGAATCCCGCCTTCCGAAATAAGAGTTCGTTATTTTACATAGAAAGGGTTGTCTGATATGGCAGCCCTTCTTCGTTATAATGAATACTAACTAAATATTGAGGAGATTAAAATGGTAGTACTTATTATTGGTCTTATTGTGGTCTCAGTGACATCCTTTACATTAGGTTACGCTGTAGCATCAAATAAATATTCTAAATGGATTAGATAGGAGAAACGATATGAATAACGAGTATGAAGAGTTCTTGGAAAGTTTACAGGTTAAGAAATACAAGCCAATAATGACACATTTACCATCTGAAGTTAACTATGCCAGTATATTTTATGATGGCTATTTATCACGAGAAGAACTTCAAGAAAGACAGTGGGCAGGTAGATATTGGTGTATTAGTGATAGCGCAAACACAGTTGGTGGTAGATTTGTGTTAGATATTCTATTAGATAATGAAACAGTATTAGTCATTAATTACACTGCAAATGGAGATATTGAATATAACACTTACAATAAAGATGATATAAAGTATGCCTTACCTAATTCACTAATAGGAATGTATTATAACTAACTAAATATTAAGGAGATCAAATATATGGATGACACAACACTGGACGATTACTATGCAGATCAGGAACAAACATTTCTTGAAACTTTCGCAGTTGTTAAAGGCAAATTGGCCAATGGCATTCCAATGACTACAGCCAAAGAAGAAATGATGGAAGACTTTATTAAAGACTGGCTCGATATATATGGAGAGGAGACAGTAATATGAAATATATACTGCTAGGTATTCTGTGTGTGTTATGTAGCGCTGTAAGTTTGGGTTGTTTATTTGCGGCGCTGATAATGGTTGTTATTTTATAGGAGGTATGGAGGTATTATGTCAAAGAAAGCAAAGAAAACAGTTAAACATAGACCTGGTACAATTGAAAGAAGAAACCTTAAGAACAGTGTACGAAAATCACCTGAATGGGCAGCTCTTAGAAAGTTAAAGATGGAAGAACAAAACCATTTGGACCCAATAACTGAAAGGCCATTAGCTAAATATGCTGAATGTCATCATTTGTCACAAGACTGGGAATCATACGGAAATCTTGAACAATCAAGGTTTGTAATTCTTAATAATAAAACGCATACTACAGTTCATTTTATTTATGATTTGTATAAACGTTTAGGAAGCTGGGACTTCTTATACAGAATTATGGACATTTGTGAAAGAATGTCATATTTGACCAAAGAAGATACTAAATATAAAGAGGAGAATAAAGAATGAAAACTAAACATATTTATCTAAACTATAATGCTGCACGTCCATACATTGTCGACTATAAAGACTATATGGCAAAATACCAAGTTATTAAAGAATCTATTGATGGATTCGACTTCGACGTAACACAACCAACAAAACTTGTTAAAGGCTCACCTAACATTATTTGTATTGAAGGAACATACATAATGGTTAAAGGCCTTTCAGAATGTTGTAAATGGAAAGATAAAATGATTGTGTCATTGTATGCTAGGTCTATTTATAGCCCAGAATTGTTTATGCCACCTTTAGTAAAGTTTCATTGGGGAAGACAGAATGGACAAGTTTGCTAAGTTAACTGATGATTTTAAGGCAACGTTAAAACAATACAGAGCAAACCCATCTAAGCAGTTATGGGATAAACTCTGGATTTATATTTATAACTGTTGTGCTGCTCAAGCTAAGATAAGGGCTAAAGGAATAAATATAACTGACCTTGATGACACTATTATGAATGCTACTATTTACTCAATGTGTTTAATCAAACGCGGTTCTAATCCTGAATACTTGCCTACTTGGTGCGCATTTAATATTACAAAATATCTTTATGACCCAAAGAAGAAACACGAAGACAGACATTTGGATGTTGACCCAATCTTAAAGAAAATGGATGAGTATAGCGATGAGTCCGAATGGCAGTTTGATGAATTTTACAAAACTAATACTATAGAGGAAGTAGACGATGCCGAATACTAAAGAAAATAATGAAGCAAACTTTGCTAACAATCCTGAACTTGCTTCTAGGGCAGGAAAGTCTAGAAATGCAAATAAAGGAAATGTTACTCAGGCAATAACAAAATCAGACGTAATAGCACAAGGAAGAAATAAACGTATAACACCTGAGATTCAAGAAATGATTAGAAATGAACTTCTTGCTACTGATAAGAAAGGTGTTCCTTATGTTCATCAGTTTATTAAAGCATTCTTAACTGAAGCAAAATCAGACCCAAATAGCCAACCTGCTAAAATGTTGGCTAATGCTATGTTTAATGATAACTTGCTCTCAACTCTTGATGATGAGCTTAATAAACAAATGGCTAAAGATAACGAGTTTATGGTTTATCGAATTAGACAGACCCTCTATGATAAACAGCAGGAAGTTTATGATAATGAAATTGATAAATCAATAATGATTATATGTACTCGCCGTGCTGGTAAAACAGAATTAAATGCTCGTATATTGGCTAAAGCAATATTACAGCCAGAGACACCATGTCTTTATATCAACCGTTCATTTGATGCAGCTGTTTCTCAGTTAGGTAAACCACTTACTGACATATTGGATAAGATTGGTTTGAAATATGAAGGAAGCCCAGGCGGTGGTTTAATAAAGTTTGAAAATGGTTCAACTATTCGTTTCGGTGGCTTTAATAATAAAGGACAAATCGATGCTTATCGTGGTTATAAGTTTAAGTATGTAATTGTCGATGAAATCGGTCACTTAAGAAACCCAAGAATGTTAATTGATGAATGTTTGGAACCAGCTATGTTGGACTTCGGTAAAGAGGCTAGAATTATATACACAGGAACGCCGCCTCGTATTAAAGCTTCATATGCTTATCAGTTGTGGCATACAAATATTAAGAAATACCATTGGTCATTTATGGACAACCCATTCATTCCTGATAAAGAAGAAGCTATTGAAGCTGTATGTAAGAAGCATGGTTTGTCAATAGATGCACCATTTATTCAGAGAGAATACTTTGGTAACATGGAAGCATTTGATACAGATGCTATGATATTCAGAGGTTATCAAACATATGATAAACTTCCTGATGTAACTTGGACTCATGCTTGGGTTGGTATCGACTGGGGCTTCGAAGATAAAGCTGCTGTCATTGGTGTTGTTGCCAACTCTAATACTAAAGAGATGTACGTTACTTATTGTTGGTCTGAAGCAAAGAAGTCTATTAGTGACATATGTAATAAAGCTGTAGAGGCAGTAGCTGAATTAAAGAAGTTACGTTTGTCTAAAGAACCTTGGATAATTTGTGATACAAATGAGAAGAGCGCTGTTTATGAGTTGTATCAAACATATAAAATGCCTAATGTAGCCTGTGCATATAAATATGATAGAGATATGGCAATAGAGCAGTTAGCTGAATGGTCTAGAACTGGAGCTATTAAAATACATAATGTTGAAGATGCTCTTAAAGAAGACTATGATAACTCTGTATGGGAAAGAGACGAAGAAACAGACGCCATCTTACATACTATAAGCGATGACTATCACCCAAATGCTGCTATGGCATTACTTTATGTTTCAAGACAGTTTGCATTTGATGTAATGGGATTTACTGAAACTAATAAGAGTGCAAAGAACATATTGGAGAGCGTAAAATAATATGACAATTAACAACTTAACACATACCCATTCAGATAATAGCCAAGAACAAGTACAGTCAGCTACAGCTGTATTTAAGCACATTAAGCGTACTCACGATAAGAATATTATTGAGCTTAATAATACGCTGGATGAGATAGAAGCTGTTATTGTATCACTTGAGAATAAACTTGACAGCACTGCTAATAAAATTGCATATATTGACAGTGCTCTTTCTCAAGCTCAAACAAACTTGGCTACATATAAGGCGGCATTAAATGGTTAACATTAACGATGCATTACAAGATAAAGATATACAGAAATATAACACTATTATAAAGGACTTTAATGATAAGTCAGAAGAAGACTTTGAGTCAGTTAAAGCCCGTGTAGCTGATTTATACAACAGAGCTTATAGCATACTTGTTAAAGCAACTAATATGAACACCAAAATAACATCTCAAGTAAAGTTGTATACAAACATTAAGGGACAATGGGACACCATTAAGGCACAGTTGACACAATGAACTACATAAGAGACTTTGATAAAATAGATGAAGACAGAAGCATTTATTATTACATACGCCAATTACAGATTATAGTTGAAAGAGCTAGTGAAGAAATAGAAACAACTAGACAATACACAACAGCCACATCATCACTTGAGAGTGTTAACAGTGCTACTGCTTTGGAAACTATACATGATATTGAAACAAACCTTCCTATTAACACAACATATACAGAAACAGTTGACTATGGCGGTGATTCTGACAGCTATGGTGACGACACTGACATAACAATTGATATTAACAATGAAGGTGACGACACAAACGTCTCCATAAATACTGGTGAAAATACAGTTAATGTTGACACTCAAGATAATACTTCAACTGTTACTAATACAGATAACACAGCAGGTACAACAACAAACACAGGTACAACTACTACAAATACGGATAACACAACAACGACTACTACAAGTGGCGGAACTACTGTAACAGAGTCACCAAATGATATAGCAAGTGGTATTGATAAAACTGGTGGTGGTACAGGCACCACTATAGAAAACTTTGAAATAAATTCAGTTTCAGCAGATGGTAATGATGGTTATACCGTTACATATTCTGATGGTTCACAAACACAGGTTTCATATGGTGAAAATGCAAACGGTGAACAAACTGTAACAACAGTATATACTGATGAAAATGGAAACCCAACAGGTGGTTCATATACTGTTCAAGGCGACCCATATTATACATCTGATAACGGTATAGTAACAACAAGCACAACAGTAAACTTTGATGGTAATGGTAACACTACAGGATATACACAAACACAAACTCAGGGTGACTTACCGTCAGGTACAGGTACTAATACTTCAGGTACACAAACATCTACAACTACAACATATGATGCTAATGGTAATGTTACTGGGACAACTACTACAACAACTACTAACACAGTAATTCCTTCAGACCCATTGGACCCATCTTCAACACCAATTGTTACTTCAGATATAACTATAACTACAACTGACTCTAATGGTAATACAACTGAGTCTTCTGTGTACATAAATGAAGATGGTACAGTAACAATTGGAACAATAGACTCAGAAGGCAATATGACATCGCATACATATGATGCAGACGGTTTTGATACTAGTGACTCATGGACAGACAGTGAACAAGATGCATGGGATTCTAATGAAGATGCAAATTTCTGGGGCGATGAGTAATGCCGCGAATATGTTAACTATTGTTGTATATATTTTATGTTGTTATGTTTATTATTTATTTTGTTTACTATTGATACAAAACTAATAAAATAGAGGATAATAATATGTTGTTAGGAAATGATAACTATACTAGAGAAGATATGCCATCTATGCAGAATGCATTGCATAATCCATCTCACATATACCAATCAATGCAAGATACTATTTATGGGGCATTAAATAAGCAAGCACAGGCTCCTGTAGCTATGCCTAATCAAGCTGCTCCTTCTAATCAGCCTTCACAATGGAATAAAGGAAACAAGTAATATGAATAAAGAGAAATACATCAACGACATTAACAAGCTTGAGTCTAATTACGGAACACTTCGCTCAAAGTGGCGTAGAAATCTCCGTATGTATTGTTGGTCGCCTACTATTGATATTGACAGCTTAACTGATGCTCAAGTAGTTGGTTATTATGCTAAAGGAACATACGGCGGTGAAGATGACGGAACTTCATCTATTACTGAAAATGTTATTAAGTCATGTGTTAATACTTTGGTAAGTAAAATCGCATCTCAGAAAGTTAGACCATTCATTAATACAGTTAATGGCTCATTCAAAGATATGCAGATTTCTAAACAAACTCAGCAGTACTTTGATGACTTGTATGATGAACAGAACGTAAATAAAGTTGTAGCAGATGCATTCAAAGACTCCTGTATATTTGATAGAGGTGTTATTTACATTAATGCTGACTTACACATGATTGACAGAATAATGCCATGGCAAGTATTTATTGACCCATTAGAGGAATCATATAAACATTTGACAAGGGCTGTTTATAAACGTACACAGTTCCCAGTTACTTTATTGCCATTTAAGACAAACACTGAAATGGACTCAGTTACTGTTTATACTTATTGGAACATCAATGATGGCAAAATGGTAACATACATTCCTGAGTTGGACTATTACAAAGAAGAGAAGTATTCACAAGGCATATTGCCATTTATATTTATGCATTATGAGTCGCCTATTAAAGGAACATCATCTTCTTCTATTGTAGATGACTTGTATGGTATTCAGATGGAAATTCAGGATTTGTGCAATAAGATACGTGATGCATCTCAGTTGGCTTCGCCTCTTAAGTATTTTGTTCCTGAAAGCAGCACAATCAAAACAAAGAAGTTGTCAAATCGAACTGGTGAAATCATTACATATACACCTTCACCAAATATGACATCATCTCCTGTAACAGTTGCTACTGACCCATTTATGGACCCTCAGTGGATGGCAACATTGGAACAGCTTAAGAACCATGCATATGAAATATGTGGTATTTCTCAGTTGTCAGCTACTAGCCAGAAGCCTAAAGGATTGGATAGCGGTATTGCTCTTAGCACAATGGAAGACATTGAGTCAGATAGATTTGAAACTCAACTTAATGAAGTTATTAGAACTTATGTTGAAATAGCCAAACTTTGTATTGACATTTTCCCTGAAGAAGAAGACATTTTGCCTCCTAACCGTATGAGAAGCTCAATTAAATGGAGAGACATTGTTGAAGCTAAGGACTCATTAAACATTCAGTTCTCTGCAGCTGAGTCATTGAGCAAAGACCCATCAGAGAAGTTGAAACAGTTACAGGCATTGTATCAGGCAGGTTTGATACCTCAGAGTAGAATTGCTCAGTTGATGGAATTACCTGACCTTCAGATGGGTTATTCAATTTCACAGAACAGTATTAACGCTGTATTGTCTGTTATCGATGACTGCTTGGAAAATGGCATTATGGAAGTACCTGATTACATTCCAACACAGATGTTGAAAGAAGAAATAATGAACACTTGTCTTTCACTTAAAGCAAACAATACAGATGGCAAGAATAATGCTGACATATCTAAATTGTTGGAATTGTATCAGCTTACTATTGCTAAAGAAACAGACAGTATGACAAACACTGAAATGGCAACAGTTAACCAGTTTAGTGGAGAATTACAAGAAGCATTGCAGCCTGGTGGACAAATGCAGCAAGCAATTCAAGCTCAGGTTCAGCAAGCTCAATTAAATAATATGAATGGAGTAATACAGTAATGGAATACACAGCAAAATCTATTATCAACAGAGCCTTTAACTTGGCTGATTTGAAGAACACAGACTTCATATCTTATGAGGAACAGGAACAGTATCTTAATGATGCATTTATTTCTGTTATGTCATCTTTGATAAACAAAGGTGTTAAACAGTTTGTTAGAGAAGTATCTTTGACAGGACAGTCATTTTATCCATTTACTGAATACACTATTCCTCATGATATGTATCAAATCTGCTCAGTTAAAACACCGAATGGATTTATATATACAAGAAAGAGTGAAAGTCAGCCACTTGGTTCAAATACATATGATGTTGTTAATGATAAGTTGAGAATATACGGCTCGCCTATTACATCAAACATTATTGTTACTTATTGGGTAAAACCACTTTATTTGAGCTTTCCAAACAAAGACATTGAAACATCAGCTGTTACTTCTGCTATCTCATCTGCAGGCAACTCTGTTTTAACTTCTGATGGAGAAATACATAACTGCTTAACTGATGAGTCATTGGGTGTTATTACATTGGCTGAAAACAACAAGTTGGGAAATGGCCACGTAATTAAATACGGCTTGTTAACTACTCAATGTGGTTTAATCGGAACAACAGATTATGTTGATATAAATGGTAATGAAATTGAGAAGCCTTATGGCGAGTTGGAAAGTCAAACTTATTTAGGACAAGTTGTAAGAGCTAATGATAAACTTTACACTAGAGTAGGTGGCCCAACTGTCAATGTAGATTACTATACATACAAAGGCAATAAATACACATACAACTGGGGAAGCTATTCAGGATATGAAACACCATCATCTGAGTCTGAAGTATTGGGCTGTGGTGACTCCGATATATTTATGAAGTTTGATGCATCAATGCAGGAACAGACATTCTACAAAGCTGTATTTGACAACTTGGGTAGTAGATCAGTTGCACAAAGAGCAGGCACAGATGTAAACTACTGTCAGGTTAATGGCAGTGACTTTGAAGATTTGTCAAATGATGCATCAGGTTTATGGACCACAAGACCAGCAGGAACACTCCCAATCTTTGGAGGTGGTGTAACAATAAGCTATGGACCAAACAGAATAGCAGATGGAACTTATGCTGAAACATTGCTCATTAAAGATGGTAACGGAGATGTTTTCAGATTCTCTGGCACAAGTATTGTATCAAGCCTTAAATGTACATCATACACAAATACTGTACCTTGGCAGGATGCAGCTGACATTACTTGGGATGGAATAGTAGTAACATTTAATGATGGCATTTACATGAATATCCCAGACAGTCCTGATGCTGCATGCTATTTCTATGTATCATCTATAAACTTACAGGACATCAATCCTGATATGAACTATGATGGCTACATAGATGGTGTAGTATTAAAATGGTGGATAATGAATAACGGTAGTAAGATAACAAAATATGCAGTTGAAGATTATAGCAACTACACTATCAAGCCTGTAGAATCTTTCTCAGCTGACGGTATTGTAGAAGGCAATGCTCTTAATCAGGCAACATACCCTTATGTAATGCAGAATGTTGTAGACGGAACATTGGAAGATTTGACATATCAGACATATGTTGCAGCTCAGTTGAAGTATGTTGATTATAATGACAATACTCTTTGCTCTACATTCTTTAATACAATTGAAGGAACTATGCTTGATAATGAATACAATGCATACTACTCTGTATGGAACCCGTCTACAAACTACTATGACTGGTATTTGTTTGACAAGAAAGTAGCATCTACACAGGCAAACTATATTCTCAAGTATGATGACTACTTCATTGATGATGACTTCAACTTGTATGACTTAGATGGTAATAAATTGTCTAACAACCCTGAGATTAATGACACAATTGATGCTGTTTATCCAGTTGAGAAGTTTGATGAAAGAGTAGCATTTATCTTTGGAACAAACGGACATTATTACCTTAATACATTAAATGAAGACTTTACATGGCATACAGAGCCAATTGATAACAAAGCTCCACTTGTTAAGGCAATATTGAAATATGGTTTGCTTGTTTCAAACGGAACATACACAAAGATTACAAGTTATATTCCTGATACTGCATTAAACTTCCCAAATCAGTTGTTATGGCAGATTATGGCTTGTGACTTGGCTATCAGATTTGTATTAAAGCAGAATGGCGATGTAACATCATTGAACACTCTTTATCAAGATATGTGGCTCCAGTTTATGAATACAATAGACATGGATGCTGACTATGATAGAATAAAGAACGTTTATTAAGCAACCGCGAATATGTTAACTATTGTTATATTTATTATTTTATTATAATGATAGTTGATATATTTTGTTTTATAAGGAATATAGAAAATGTTAGTTTATAACGGAACAGAAATACCACAAACAAGAGGTAATCTTATTTACAATGATACATTGCTTACACAGGTTGACTTTAAGGAGAATGCAGCTGCTACTCCTGTAACTGTTTGGCATAGTAGTAATGATATAAACTTTGGCTACATAGGTACTGACACTCTTAAGACACCAAATGTTTATATTTCTTATGGATGGGATGAAGGCGGAGATACTGTTTCTTATGACTTTATTGAGCCAAATACAACACTTTCATCAGACCCTTTATATATTACTTTCGACTTTCACGATACTGGTTTGACAGGTTATCCTAAAGTAGCAAATGGAATATGGAGTCAAGCTGATGGCTCTACAACACCTGGGAACATAACAGAAACTGTTATTTATCACTTCTATTTAAGAAACCCAACTAATAAGAACTTAAGGTTTGAAATAAGTTCTGGGAATAAAGTTGAATATATGTGTACAATAAACAGTGAATATTATGACCCAGACAGATACTTTAAAGTAAGAGGCTCGATTAATGGTAGTGGTACTTGGACTAAGTCTATAGTCATTCCTGCTAAGTCATCTTATAATGACGCTGAAAGTTATAATACAACAATAACTGCTAATGACCAAGGTGGTACTGTTTCAATTGAAGGAACAACTTTGTTAGGTTCATGGGGAGCTAACCAAAGCGGTGCTGAAGCTTGTGAGGCAGACTTGTATTATCTTACATCTGATGGAAACTATTATGCATATTATCCAAGAAACTGTACTTGGTCTATTTATGATAATGACACATCAGAATTGTTAGCTTCGGGAACTGGTGTTACAATCAAAGCTGACATAGGAATATAAAACTAATAAATTAAAGGAACAAGAATAATGAGACAATTATATCCATCATCAAATCAGTCAATAGCTGCTAATAATAAAGCAATTTCAATGGCAGAATACGATGCACTTGTTGCTCGTTTGAATGAAGTAGTTGAAGATTTTGACAATGCTACAGCTGATTTTAACTCTTATAAAGATGAAGTAGCTGAAGCTTTCTACTCAGCTAACCTATCTTCAAATGTTTTGAGTGCTGTTTCAGCTGCATTGGATAATATTACATCAGATAAGTTGGAAGTAACAGATGAAGCAACTATTCGTAAAGCAACTATAGTTAATGCTATTGTTTCTCAGCTTCATGTTGATACTGTACAGGCTGGTCATATTGATGCAGTTGATGCTACTATCCCAACTGTTACAACTGAAACTATAAATAACACAGATAAGATTACAACTAAAGACCTTGAGGTTACAGGAACACTTACAGCTGATAACCAAACTATTGTCAACTTGTCAAGTACAAATGCTTCTATATCAGATGCAGAGATTACAACTGCAGATATTGATAGTGCTTCTATTGAAAGTGCAACCATTGATAATGCTACTGTTACTGGCAATATTGGTGTAGCTGGTACAACTACTTTGACCAATGTTACAGCTAATGAAGCTGAAATTGATACATTAAATAACACAAATGCTATTCATACATTAGACTGTCAGATAATTGATGACCTTGATGACTATCTTATTGTTCTTCCTTCATTCAGAAACGGTCATTGTTATTTGATTGGTACAATAAATGATACTGACACTGCTTTCTCTATCGAAGTATTCAACTCAGACGGAAACTTCATGATAAGATGGAGTAAGATGGCTGTTGCTTATTTTACAAAGTTTTGGATTGATGACACAAACAACGTTATTGTATTCAAAGTAAGCGGAGCCAATAAACTCTATCATAAGTTAGATACATTTGAAACAGTTGACCCAATAAACACATATGATGTTGGAGCATACACACCTGCTGGTATTGAATATGATGTACAGAATGGTCATGCTACATTTATTCCATCTATTCTTTACACTGATAAATTGAAAGTAGATGACTTGGTATTGGATGATGTTTCATTTGACCAGTTAAATGTTAACAGAGACATTGTTCTTCCAACTGCTAAAGATGCTCAAGGTGAAATATTAGGAACATCTTCTGGAACAAATAATCAGTATATAACTGTATTCACTGATGAATATGGAAACAAATATGTTAAGTGGGTTTCACCTGCTACAGATATTAAAGAAGACCTTGATACTTTAGTTTCATCTGATACAATATTCAACTATGATGGTACTGCATATAAATGGGATGAAGACTCAGGCGAATTCATAGCAGATTATCCAATTACTGAGTTGGGTGATGGCACAACTGTTCACGGTGACTTCCGTTCAAAACATATTATTGACAGTAATGAATATGGAACTCCTCTTCCTGCAGATACATTGGATGAGTCTATTGTATTTGTAGAAGGAACAGAATCAAATCCATCATCTATTGTAAGAGCTCATAAAGTGGATGACAACTTTGAAACTGCAGTTATTAAAGGCCTTAATCAAGATGCTATTGATAACCCAGGAAAACCACTTACTTATGATGCTGACTTAGATGAAGTAACATCTACTGATACTATTGACATTGAGAATGCTCATTTTGATAACCTTGAAGTTGATAATAATGCTGTTATTTCAGGAGACACTATTGTACACGGTGACTTGTATGTAGACGGAACATCTCATATAGTTGATACAGAAACACTTGATACAACTTCTGACATTATTACATTAAGACAGAATAATAATGCATCATTGGGAACAGACAAAGCTGGTATTCTCATAAACAAATACAATGGCACTAAATCTCAAGCATTGGTTACAGACGGCACTGGTGTATTAAGAGTAGGTAACGGAACTACAACTGACACAACTTATGCTGAACTTTATTACAGATATGCTGATGATAAATACTACAGTGATGCTGAGTTTACAACTGAAGTAACACCAACTGGTGCTTTGACAAAATGGGATGCTATTGAAGAAACAGTTGACTATATACACTGGACAAATGCTGTATTCTCAACTATTGAGTTTACAAACACAGAACATTACATTCCATTGGCTGATGGCAATTATATAAATGCTGATGGTAATTATGTAGAAACTGTACCAAGTGGTGGTGCTCTTGGTGTAGGCTATAGCATTATGAACGGACATGGTGATGAAGTTATAGTTGATTCTTCAGATGATGTTTGGTTCGGTGCTGAACGTTCAGGTTGGTGGGGATATGCTAAAATAGAAGACATCAGGTCTGTTGGTTTGAACTGGTATGCTTGGCTTGATATGTCAACATTTACCACTGATAAACCTGAAGGCTATGAAACAACAAGAACTGGTTTAAGACTTTGGGATGTTCAAATCAATTCTCTTGAGCCATTAATGACAAGAGATGAAGAAGAAAACATTAATGACCAGGGCATATTAAAATATAACAAAGCAAAGCATAGAGCTGAATCACTCCCACTTCCTTCTGTAGATGGTTCAACTATTGTTGCTAATCAGAGTGATGGTAAATGGGAATATACTTGGCAACAGCCTCAAAGTGGTATATTTACATTTGCTAATATGGCAGCTTACAATGCTTATACAGGAACAATTCCTGATAACTCGTTGGTTGTTATTGAAGATGAAACTGGATATGTAATGAGTGAGGATGCAGAATAATGGAAGCTTTGACAGCATTAGCAAGTAATGGTATTTGGTCTTTGATAGCAGTTATAGCTATTTTGGTTTTGGTTGTAATTGCTATTAAGAAAGGTTGGGTAAAATATAATAAAGGTTTGAAGATTGGTCAGTCTGACGACAGAATGTTGATACAAAATCAGCAAGAATACGCTCATGCGTGTTGTGAAGGTGTTTTATCTAAATTGCCACCTCATTTAGACCAGTATAGAGCAAAGTATATTATTTGTAGAGCAGAGCAAATGATTGACTCTTGGATTCTCAATAACCACATGACTACAAATAAAGACTATATAATGGCTAAACAGCAAATGTTGTACAATTGTGTTATGAAGAGAATAACAGATGACTTCTTTAAGACTGATGAGTTTAAGAAGTTTGTGTATGACTTTACTGAAGACCTTATAAATGACCTCGTTAAAATGAAGGAGATATATAATGAGTAAGATGTACCGTAAAACATCCAATGGTTTGGTTGTTAATGATGACAATAAAATAGTAAACTTCGCAACGTATGAAGAGGCTCAGCAGGCATTGGGCAGTACATTAGTAGAAGGTCAGATTATTTCTATTAATGCACCAACAGGTAATGGTGTTGATTTGGAAGAAGAAGTTAATAACATAGCAGCTCTTATTCCAGCAGGTACATCATATCCTGACAATATGTTGGTTAATGCATCAATGCTGACAGATTTGGATGTTGGTGCATTATCAGCTAGAGTTGATGGTGTTTCTACAAGAATAGATGGCATTGATGGTGTTATTCCTTCAACTGCATCTACATCAAATAAACTTACTACTGCATCTCAGTTGGCTGATGCTATTAGCCATGTAGACTTGGGCTCTGTTTCAACTAGAATTGATAACCTTGATAGTGCAGTTTCAACTCTTAACACAGCAAGTGGAATATATGCTGCTCAAATATCTACACTTAACAGTGATAAACAGGATAAAGCATTATCAGCTGTAGTTTCTATTGGTTCAAGTACATTTAATACTGTTGAAAGTGCATTACAAGGCGTAGCAAGGTTAAAGGCTGATTTGTCAAGAGTAACAGACATTGAAGAGAAAATACCTTCTACTGCAAGTGACACAAATCAGTTGGTTGATATTGACACAATGCAAACTATAACATCTCAGTTGTCAGATAGCATAGCAGCAATTAACTTGAAAATTCCATCTGATGCTTCACAGGCTAATATGTTGACAACTCAATCAGAAGTATCAACTATGATTGATAGTAATCCAGCATTCAGTATGTTATTGAATGGAACAACATTAACAATAACATCATTATAATAAATAAATATAAATATAACAATAGTTAACATATTCGCAGTTGTTACAAAACTAATAATTTAGAAGAGGCAAAGAGTGTTCCTATTACATCCGCATTGGCTATACACTCCGCCTGTTGATATAAGGAATTGAAATAATGGCATGGTTACAGAAAACACCTACATCTGCTTCAGAAGTTGCTTATGGTAGCGGTAATGAAAGAGGATTAGTCGGATATAGTACTGACACAGGCTCAGCATCTCAGAATGCAGCTAACAGAGCATCTAATGAAAGATTATCATCAACAGCTCATAATTCTCTTGGTGGTAGTGCTTCTCACAGGTCTGAAACATCTATATCAAATGACATAGCAGATAGTTTGAAGAACACACAAGGTTATCTTGCTGGAAAGAAAGCATATCAGTCATATCTTAATAATCTTATTAATGACACTGTTAATGCAGGTGGTCGTTTTGAAAATGGAACATTAACAGACCAGTTTGGGAATACAGTTGACACAAACTACGATTATTCAGCTAAGAACTATAATAATACATTTGGTATCAATGATTTAGCAGATGCCAACTATGGCAACTATGGAACATATTCAACTGCTAGTAGAGGTATTAAGGCAACAAATGAAGATGTTCAGAATAGCCAGTCTTTAGGTTTAGCAGAACAGAATGCACAGCAAGAAGCTGAAGCAAATAAGATAGCAGGAACAAACTCTGGTGTATCAAATGCTGCTGCATCAAACGTAGCAAATAATACAGCAAATACTGCTTCTAATACTTATGCAAACTCTTTGGGTGGTATGGCATCTCAGAATGCTGCTACTCAGGCAGATTACCTTAATAAAATGGGACAGGTTCAGTCTGCTCAACAGAAAGCACAGAACTTACAGAACAGTGCTGCTTTGAATACAATTGGCGGCGCTTTACAGGGCGCAGGAACAGGCGCATCTATTGGTGCTGGCATATCAGATGAAAGATGTAAACAGGCAGCTGATGAAGATTTGAATGGAACAGGATTTGAGCCAGGTGACCCAGAGTATGACAACCATTTACAGAATATTCATAATCTTTATACAGACACCGGTTCAATAAACAAGAAAGACCAGTACTATGATGACATTAAGCGAAGAACAGGAATGTTAAATAGTAACACCCCTGCCAACTTTAACAAAACTATGATGTCACAGCCTTATGGATTGTTAGGTGCTAAAATGGCACTCAAAGGCCAGATGTCTAAAGAAGATAGAGCTAAAGCAGAAGCTGCTAAAGCTATGGCACAAGCTAAGGCACAGGCAATGAAGTTCAATGCAGCTAATATGAATAAACAAATATCTGATGAAAACATGAAGAAAGAGCCTTCTGATGATGATATTATGAATGCTGTTAATAAGTTCTTTGAGTTGTATAAACAAGTTAAAGAGTTAAGAGAAGCTAATAAAGGAGACAAATAATGTTTGGAGCTATAATTGGTGGTTTAGCTGGAGCTATTGCTGGAGGAGTCGGTTCATACCTTACTTCTGTTCAGCATGCTAATGCATATAAACAGGCAGCAAATGACATTAAGAATGCAGCTAATAAATACTCTGGTGAAAATGCAAATGCATCAATATATAATGCTGGTCTTAATCAAGCAAGTAGAGAAAATGCTGCTCAAATGAGTAACGCTGCAGCAACTCAGTCTGGTTCAAATAATGCTATGGGTGAAATGAATGCCCGCATGAATAACATTAATGCAGGAACAGAAGGATATAATACTGGTGCTCAAAATCAGTCAACTCTTAATGCTGCTAAGTTTAACAAAGATACTCAGTACGCTCAGAATGCTATGAAACAGGCTGACATTCAGAATGCAGTTAACGGACAGATGTTACAAGGCGCTGCTACTGGAGCTCAGAACCTTATTGATACATACAAAGATATATCAGATGAGAATATGAAAGAAGGAATCAACAATGACAGTGGCCTTCCTAAAGCTGATATTCAGGATGTTTTGAGACAGCTTGAAACAATAGTTTACAAATATAAAGACCCAAGTTACCCTGGCTGTGATGATGAAGAACATTGTGGATTTACAGCTCAGTCATTAGAGAAAGCAGGTAACCCAAATGATACTGTTAGTGAAAATGAAGACGGCATTAAACAGGTTGACAGATGGCGGTTGATGGAAACTGTCACTGCTGGCTTGGCTGAATTACAGAGAGAAATTGACAGTTTGAAAGGCAACACATCTGATGAAAGATGCAAAGAAGCTGAAAATGCTATTGAGAGCAACCCAGAACAAGCAGCTAAACAGTTGCCACAAGGCTCACCAATTCAACAAGAAGCTGAACAGATAACTGATAATAACCCAAACAATGATGAAGTAAATAATAAAGCTGTGGATGACTGGTATACAGCACAAACAAAGAAATGGCCAAATTTAAGAAACAGCCAACTTGAGTCATTCTGGATGAGAGACTTTGGAAATAAAGGTATTCATTCTAAAGAGTCATATGATGCTTGGAACAAAATTGGGATGGACGCACCAGCTAATGGAGAGTTTGATGAATATCCTAAGATAAAGGCCTCAGGTCTTGACTACGACTCATATATGGGCCATAAACAGAATATGGATGATTATGAAACTCAAGTTCTTCAATCTAAGACACCAGAAGAACTCGAGGAATATTTAAGAGATGACCCCGACAGATGGGCTGATTCTATAATCGAGTTGGGAGACGCTTCACAAGGCTCAGGTGGTCCTTCTCCAATACATAGAATGTTATTTAACAAGATTATTGACTATGCAGTTAAGAATCTTGGATTTGAGCCTAAATATGATGGTTCAAATATTATAAATATTAGCAGTCCAATGTGGTATGATTTTGTTGATAAATATCTCGCTAGAAACAATACTAAAGAAGAAGTAGATCCAATAACTGCTAAAATGAATGAAGGCCTTTCTGAAGATGACCCAGACTATTTTACATCAGATGAAAGAATGAAGTCAATTGGTAAGAAGTTCTTGAAGAAGGAATAACTATGTTTGGTTTGTTAGGAAATAAAACAAAATCATCAGTTGGAATGTTGAACACTCCTTGGACTGTTGGTAATGTTAAATCATTGAGAACAGATGAATATGATGAAGACACTGGTGAGTTTACAACATCAATTGGTAATGGCATTAGTGGCAGTGCTGGTCATACATATCCAGTGGATTCGACAGCTATTCAGTCGGCGAGGTTTGACCCATCTGATAATTCATTAAACATAGTTTACAGAGGTGGCGACAAAGAATACAAATTCGCTGCAGACGGTAAAGATGCAGCTGATTGGTTACAGGCTCCATCTAAAGGTAGATTGACTCAAGAATGGAGAGCAACCCATAGATACCCAGGATATTAATAATGACTGATAAAGAACTTGAAGAACTTGAGAAAGATTTATTTGATAAGCCAAAGTTGTCTCGTAAAGAGAAACGTGCTAAGAAAGTACAAAACAAAGATTGGTTAGACCAAGTAACAATGGAAGATGACTGGTCAATGAATCCTTCTTATGACGTTGATACATATAAAGGTGTTGGCAAGAAGTTAGAAGATAAGCCATTTGATGATACACAACTTCCTGCTGTTATGGACGAGTCATTGCCTTCAGAAGTACCTTATGACCCAGAAGTAACATGGTCAGTTACAGAAGAAAGTTCTCCAGCTGAATTGCCAGATTATGAACCAAACACAAAGATAACAGGCATTAACTTACCTTCATTACCTTCTGATGAGTATTATAAACCATCACAAGTTTCAGTTGGTAGTCCATTAAATGCAGTTGATAGTATAAATAAAGAAAGAGTATCATCAATAGGTAGTAAGTTATTTAATAACATACCAGTATCAAGTAACATTATAACAACAAATATAGATAATAACAATAGTGGACATATTCGTGACTATGACCCTAAAACTGTTAAAGCACCTGTTAAATTGCCTGCTAACACATCATCTAATGTTAAAGTAGATACACCTAAAACAAGTAGCGGTGCTGTATTCAGTAATGGAAGTGGTCCGACTGTTGAAACAAATAAACATACAGCATACAAAGAAATTAAATCTGCTGCACCAGTTGATGAGATAAGACATACTGCTGTAGAAAATCCTATAGTTGGATTGGACTCAAGAAATGCTCTTATTCAGGAATTATCTAAACTTAATCCTGAGCAATTATCTAAAATAGGAGTTACTGTTAAAGATGGCATGTTCTATTATTTAGGAGTGTCAATTGATAAAATCAATAGTAAACTATTAAACAGATTACTATTGAGTATATCATATTTATAATAATAACAATAGTTAACATATTCAAATATAAGAATATATATATAACAATAGTTAACATATTCGCGGTTGTTAAACTAATAATATAAATAGGAGAAATAGAATGCGTACACCGGAAGAAACTGAAGCATTGCTCGACAAACTCGAGTTGTTCATGGATGAATACAATACAGCTAATGCCAACTTCGAAAGAGAAGGAAAGAAGAAGGCTTGGTCTGACAAGTATGGTGAAAGGTTATCGCCTTATGCTGATAAACTTAAAGCATTGAATGGTGATGACTTCGATATTATGGTTGCTTCAATGGATGAGTATGACAATGACTATTCTGACATGAAAGATGATGACTATGTTGAGTCTCTTGTTCAGAACATTGAGTCAACTCTTGCCAAACTTTCTGCTGCACTTGCTCCAGCTGAAGAGAAAGCAGTTGAAGAGGGAGCTGATGAAGAGAAACCAGCTGAAGACAATACATCAGATGCTGCATGTAAAGTTGCTGCAGTTGTAGCTGATAAAGTAGCTGAAGATGAGGAAGAATCAAAGCCTGATACATCAGAAGGACCTGATAAAGCAGCTGCAGCAGAAATTGAAGTAGCTGATGAAGAAGACGATAAAGACGATTTTGTAAAGGAACTTGAAGAGTACAAGAAAGCACATCCAAGAGGATAATAACTATGCCAACAGAGAAATTGTTTAATGGACCAGCTGACCCTGCTATGGCAGCTAAAGCTAAAGAACAGCTCAAAGAAGCTCAAACCAAACCTTATGAGCCAGCAGATTTAGTAGAAGCAGGCAACTATTTTGACTCAAATGAATTCAAAGCTTTCCCAATGCAGAAACAGCTTGAGGAATACGATAGAGTTGGAAAGATGTTTCCTGATACATTAGGTCAAGCAGCTGCTAACAAATTCGCTGAATACGCTGATACTGACGAATTCAAGAACTTGCCTAAAGCAGAACAGTTTAAGTTGGGTAACAAATATATGCCAGATACTTTCAAGTATAGTCCTGATTTAGCAAAGATTCAGAGAGATGCTATTAAAGGCGACCCAGAAGCTATTGCTACTCTTAAAGAGATAGAAGAAGGCTATACTGAGAACTATAATGAAGCAAACGGCGTTAAGGAACCTGCAACTGAAGTAGAAAATAAGAAAGGCGAAATTTCTAGTGAAGGCTCACAGTCAGAAGCTACACCTCAGGTTACGCCTGCTCAAGAATACAAAGCTCAGTCTATTTTGGAAGCTTGGAGAGATGGCAAGATTGATAAGTCAACTAAAGATTATTTGATTGCTAATACTCTTGCTACAGCTGCTGGAAACATTGGTCGATTGTTTAATAATGTAGGCGCAGCTTATTCTGGAGGTACAATCGACAACAACCAAGAACAGTCATTATGGGCACAGGAACAAGCTAAGCAGTTGAATCCTGAAGCAATGGACTCTCGTAAAATGAACAGAGCTAGAATTGCTGCTCAGAATATAAACAACATGAATGCTTCTGACAGACGTTCAGTTGCTGCTAAGATTAAGAAAGAACTTGATAAAGTTGACCCAACATCTATGGAAGGCGAAAGATTGTACAACCTTTATAACAAGATTATGGGCGGCGGACAAATGTCAATACTCGATATGTTAGGTTCAGGCATTATGGACCTCTTTGAGTAAGTTAAACTAATAAATTATAAGGAATTCAGAAGAATGAACAAATAAGGCGAAACCAATTTGTTTGTTCGTAATTCGTTTGAGTTCTGAAAATAATTCAAACTGACCGGCAACAGGGTCGATACTGAAGAAGGAAAATAAACAATGGCAGTTTATAACAACATTGGTGACGGTTCACAGATTAACCCAGTCACAGGAAACGGACCAGACTACTCAGCTCTTGAAGCTATTCTTAAAGTTTGGTACAAAGACGGTGTAGAAAACCTTCTCTTCCGTAACTCTCCAGTTGTAAAATCAATTGGTAAGACACGTGTTGAAGGTAAACAGCAGAACTTCGCTGCTCTCTATGCTCGTGGTGGTGCAGTAGCTGGTAACTACTTGCTTGCTAAAACAAAGGCAGCAACAAATGCCAGAAACGCAGAGTTTACAGTAAAGCAGGGACAGATTTTCGCTCCAGTCTCATATAATGTTAAAGAAGTTCAGGCTTCTATGACACGCCGTGGTGCTTACATGAAGATTGCTGGAAACAAGTTCTTCGCTGGTACAGAATCATTGAGAAAGACTTTGGCAGCTGCTTTCTATGGTTCAGGATTTGGTGAAATTGGTGTAATTGAGAACGGTGGTTCAGGTTACACATTCACAGCTGCTACTCCAGTTGATATTACTCTTACTTCTGACGCAGTAATGAAGATTGATATTGACTCAGAATTGGTATTCAAAGCAACAGTTTCAACTGCAGAAACTTCAGCTATTGCTACAGCTACAGTATCAGCTATCAATGGTAACACAGTAACTGTTATCCCAGGTGCAGGTGCTTCTTCAACATCTATTCCTGACGGTACAATCATTGCTCTTGCTGGTTCTACTGATGCTTCTGGTAACCCAGTTCTTCCAATGGGTATTGATGGTTGGCTTCCAGTTAAAGCACTTCGTACAGGTGCAACTTGGGCATCATACATCTCTACTGCATTCTGTGGTGTTAACCGTTCAGTAAACGCTGACGCTCTTGCTGGTAACTTCGTACTCGGTACATCAACTGAGAAGAAAGTTGATACAGTTCAGAGATTGCTTATGGCTTGTCGTAGACGTGGTTCAGAAGCAGACCTCATCGTAATGAACGACAATGATTGGTTGGCAGTTGCTGCTGAAATTCAGGCAGATAACACATACTTCACTCAGACATCTACAAAGTCTAAGCGTAAGGCAAATGTTGGTCTTGATAGCATCTCTGCTTCATTCTCAACAAACTTTATCGACAACATCGTAGATGACCCTTACTGTCCTGCTGGTAAGTTCTACATCCTCGACAAGAGCGCTGTAGAGTATTGGTCAATGACAAATGCTGATACATTCCTTAACGACGGTATCGCAGGTAACAACCCTGGAAAACAGGACGTTGAATCTGCTGATAACAAAGGTAAAGAGAATGACCCATACAAGCTCCTTGTTGATGATTACATCACAATCCAGCCTGGTGAAGGTACATTTGATGGTCCTTCAAATATGGTTACTCTCCAGACTTACGGTGCATTCGTTGTAACAAATGCTTCTGTATGTGGTGTTGGTATCTTCTATGATGCAACACGTGCTGCTGAGACAGTTCCATATTCAAGCATCCTTGGTGTAGTATAACAAAATGTTTGGTTGGCAGTGATTCCTAAACTGCCGTAATATATTGCTACTTGGCTCTCTGTTCTTTAACGTTCAGAGGGCCATTTTAGTTTATAAAACTAATAAATTATAGAGATAGAAATATGAATAAGAAAGCACAGAAACAGACAATTAACTTTCCACTTCAACTTAACATGGCCAAGAATGAGCCTACAGTTGATTCTACATTTTCTAAAGCTGATAGCAATAATGCACCTTTATTGAGTGAAATGCTTAACCCTACTTATGTTAAAGAACACGAAAATAAGAGGGTTTATGACCATTTTGGTAACAGCTATACTATTGAAGATGGTTGGCTTACTAGAAATGGAGAACAGTTGTTTCAAGTTGTAGATAAGCATTTTGAAAGAAAACAGTTTACAAACTTAGACAAATACATTGCTTGGGACATGCATGAGGACAGAGGATATGGTGCTCGCCTCTTAAATGGTATAGTTTATGTTGACTTATTGAACGCAGATGGTACAGTTAAAACATCTGACATCAAGCATTATGAATTATATGCTTTCGGACATAACATTGAAGCAAGAATAAGATTTGTAAATAATGAGGCAATATTTGTTATAATTTATGATGATGCTGGAACCAACAAAATCTTTGCTTCTAATATATCAACTGATGAAACTTTGGTTGATAAAGTAACAGCCAACTGGAAACAGTTTATTATTTCATATAATGATGGCTGGCTTTCTGCTGCTAATTATGTTGACCCATCTAGAGCATCTCACGGAGGATGCTGTGTTTCATCTTCTTCTATTGATATTGTTAACCCAGTTATTAACATTTCATCAATTGATGATGTTCCTGCGTTCTCAATCGTTTCTCAGTTTGGTGTAGCAGTTGACTCTAATCATTTATATTGGATAACATTCCTTCCTGCTAAGAATGACAATGAGGTTAAATACTTTGAATTGGGAACAGACATGGCTCCTGATATTTCTCAGACAACTGTAACATACACTCCTGAGCAGTATCTTAACGTTAGATTTACACAGTCTAAAACAACTGCAGCAAATCAGTCAGTTGCTATTTATACATCAGACAACAAAGCAACTTGGTATTGGTATGAGCCAAACACTAACACATTTGAGTCATTCGGAACAGTTCCTGCTAGTGTAACGCCTGTAGACACAGGTAACACTGCTTCTATTAGTGGTGTTACATACAACATTTATACTGTTTCAATGACAAGATACAGATTTACTGTAGCTGCTAAAGCTCAAGAAAGTACAATAAGTTGGAAATATAAGTTTACATTGGATGTTGGAACAATGGAGTCAGCTGACTCAACTGATACTGAGAAAACAGCTTATTGGGATATTTACAGATTCTCATCAGACTCTGCTCCTTCTGCTTCATTAAGTTCATTAGACCTCTATTGGGGTTATGATAACAATGATAAAGCATGGGAAACAACTCCTATTTCATCTTCTTATGTAGGACAAGGTTACTATACTTCTACAAGATATGGGGCAGCTACAACTACAACTGCTTCATGGGCAACTGCTCCAAACATTATACTTGATAGTGGAAATATGTATTCTATTTGGAGATTTATTCAGCCAACTACTTCTTGGAACAACTATAATGTCAACTATCCAAACAGTATTAAAGTATCATCAGTTTTAGTTGAGTCTGCAGTTCCACATATGCATACATACACAGGTGGTTTCCCAGCTGTTGCTCAGTTTGACTTTACAACATTGGAAGCTCATACTGTTACAGCTAATGACCAGTGCCCAAGAAACAACTCATTTGCAGTTAATCAGAATATGTTTCAGGTTATGGCATTGTTTAACAACCGTTCTGCTACAACAGTTAAAGCATTGGCAGATGGAACAACAGAAACAACTGGTTCAAGATTTAGCTCATATACAAATAACCCAACCATTGACTTGACATACAACCCAGGCTATAGCAGATACAGTGGCTATAACTACTATGGTGACATTCTTTCGGATTACTCAACTACAGGTGGTGCAGCTGAAGACAACATGGTATTCTTGGTTGGCGGAAACAGACAAGTTATTGATGATAAAGATGGCAATTGGTATATGTTGTATAACACCAACCTTGATAGAAGCATGGTTACTCATGGCATTTCATATGCAGATAACTATGAAGACATGGGAACATTGTTAACATCTTGGGACTCTATCGATGACAGTAACTACATTTCAGCCACTGCTAACAGAGTTGTATACAAGTCAGTAAATGGCAACTATTATGAAATTGACTTGGTTGAAGGTGAAACAAATCCAATATTTGCCATTCTTGATGACAAGTATATCATTGTAAACACAACATCATATGCCAACTGTTACGACTCTATAAATAATAAAATCATGCATTATGCAACAGATTACAATGACAGAAGTGTTTTCGGAACAAGTGAAATACACTACTTCCAGGGATATGATGCAGACGCTAAAGGACAATTGTTATTTGGTAGAACAACAGCTACAGGTATAAATGCTGCATATCAGATACAGAATATAGCTATAGCATCAATGATTCCATCTTATACTACAAGAGTCAGAATTGATACTGACGGAATTACTCCATTTAACTGTACTATTCCTTCAATTGAAATAGACTTCTTGGGCATTGATGTTTATTATTCTGACAGCAACACTGCTACTGCACCAAAGTATAGATTTACAATATTGCCTTACAACTCAATATCAAAATATACTAAGCAGTCATTGGTTAACTCAACTTGGACAATTTCTTCAGCTACAATGTTGTCAGCTGCTTTGTTCTCAGAGTTTATTTATGGACAAGGTGCAAATGATATGATTGTAACTGACAAATACAACTATCCATTGAAGTACTTTAACACAAATCCATTCTTGTTATACACTGCTTCATCAGCCACTGTTTCAGTTGCTTCAACATTAGATGAGACAACATCTGATACTTATGGAACATCTGAGTTCTTCTCAATTCAAGGACAGTTCTACGGAGTTGTTAATGAGAAACTCTACTCTTTGGTTTACAGTGATGGCGCTATAGCAGAAATGGATGCAATAGTTGACTGTAAAGGAATGAAGTTTATTGGTAATAATACACAAATTGCATTCTTCTGGGACCCTCAGAATAAAGTAATTCGTTCATTCACTGGTGATGCTATATTGACAGAAATTTGGCCAGCATCAAAGTTTAACAAAATATCTGGACTTCATTTCTATGATGAAACATCTCAACAGATATTTATTCCAACTGATAAAGGTTTGTTAGTTATTGGCGATAAATCAGTTTACTTGCATTCTCAGTGGAAAGATGTTTCTTTGGTTCAGTTCTCAACAGATAATGTTACACATATCACAAATGGAAATAACACTATCGATTTGGTTTATTATCCAACTGAAGGTTATTCAACTAATGATATAAAGTTGGAAACAGAGTTCTTTGGACTTGGAAATAATGAACTTACTTCTATTGATAGATGGGATATTATCCTTTATGATATTTCAGAAGAACATCCATCTGTTGACATTAAATGTAAGGTAATGAGCATCAATGACATTACAACAAATTCGGATGAAAGAGTATATAAAATCAAACCTGCAGATTATGACAGCTATTCTCATTCTGTTCTTGTAGCATTTAATCCAAGATTGATTAAAGCTAAAGGTTTGAAATTGTTTATTGAAAGTCCATTAATCATAAAGAGCATAACACCTCATATTATGGATGATGGAACTGGAATTGCTACAAAGCATTCTGTATAAGGAGCTTAAATGTGCAGAAAGTTTATATTTGGATTTTGTCTGTTCTTCTTGCTGTTTCAGTTATATTCGGAGCCTCGAATTACTATCGACTGGTCAAAACTCGAAACCAACTTGACAACGTTAGAGCTGAACTTGCAGCAGCTACAGACAGACAACGAGACATTGGAGAAATTGTATCGAGAGCAAATACAATTCTCAGCGAATCAGTCAATACAGTACAAGGAATTAGAGAGCAAATATACATCATCAGAGCAGTCTTTGAGGATATGGAAAGGCGTCTCTATAACGTTAATGATAACGACATTGTGTATGATTATAAAACTAATAAATTAGAAGGAAAATAGATATGGCTATTGCTCGTGTAGTAAACAATAACGGAAACTTAGAATTGGAAACATTATCAGGAGCTATCGCTTCTGGTCTTCCATTAGGAACTATTATTTCATTGCCTTATGGCACAGTAACTCCTCAGGGATTTCTTCCTTGTGATGGTAGCGCATTTAATATCAATACTTATCCTGCACTTTATACATATTTACAGAGTGCTAATGTACCTGACTTGAGAGAAGTTACATTAGTTGGTGCTGGACAGAATACTACTGATGTTATCGCATCTCATGATGTTTATGCTGGTATGCAGTTCAAAGATGACCAGTTACAAGACCACAATCATAATATTTGTGCTGAAGGCGATGGTGAATATTCTTGTTATCAGTTGGTAAATACTGATAGTTCAGAAATAGCTTCAGGTAGCAGCTGTGACTATGGACGCTGTAACATATCAATTGGTTCTGTAATAAATGCAAGAACAGGTAACACAACTCACGGTAAGCAGAAAGGTGTATTCTATTACATTAAGGCTGTTACAGGTTGGGTTGACATCGATGATGCTACTGTTTATGGCGAAGTTGTTGAGTTGTTACAGGCAAACTATCTTGATAAGACTGTGCTTACTGATAAAGCAATAGTTTCTTATGATGAAGCATCTGGCGAGTTGAGTTCAATACCACTTCCAGTTGGTGGAAATAAGATACTTGTAGCAGCACCTGATGGAACATATTCTTGGTCAGACCCTGCTATGGGAGCTGTTTGGAATGCACCTGATGTATGTGCTACAATAAATACTTGTTATAGAGAAGGCTGTTTAGGAAACGCTTCAGACTTCAGATTTGTATCAAACGAAGCAGGCACATGTCATAGTATAATGTTGGGAAGTGATAGTGCTATCACTAATGCTGGCTTCAACTATCTTGGAAATGTATCATCTAAGTCAGACCTTGGTTCAGTTTACGCTGGTCTTTGTCAAGATTATTGTAAACTCATTATTGGTGTAGACTTGCAGCCAAGTGATTGTGACTACCATATCTCTATGGGATATTGTAACGGATTCTTCAACTATGGTGGAACAACAGGCACTTGTACTTTGGCAGCTGGAAACGCTAACATATTCCTTGGTAACTTTAATATGATGGGCTTCTGTTCAGGCGATGCTTATGGTTGGGATAGTTATCTTGGAGTTAACAACAACAATATACTTATTGGTACTTATAACTGTTTCAAGACTAAAGTAGATGAAGAATGTACAAATGCACATCTTAGAAACATTGTATTAGGTAATGACAACACTGGTTATATAGCTGCAAGCAACATTATCACAGGTAACTGTAACAATTTCTGCGGTGATGTATGGGAGCCAATGGGTGGTGTACTTGTATACGGAAACAGAAATACATTATGCAATCCTACTGGCGATTACTCAACTGGTCATATACTTATTGGTACTTGTAATGATGAACTTTCAGGCGGTTATAGCAATATCCTTATTGGTGGCTATAATAAAGCATGCTGCGGCAGCGGCAAGATGACACTTATTGGTACAAACAACTGTACTTATGGTTGCGGTGTAACTGGCGGTGTTGCTATGGGTGACTGCGCTTTGATTGGTAGAATTAACTCAGCAGTTTGGATTATGGAACATCACAGATATACTGAAGGTGGTCCACACGGAACTATCAGATTCCATATCCCTGCCAACCAAATGAACTGTGATATTCGTACAGGTTTGAGATGCTTGATGAAAGACTTCATCAATAGAGGCTGGTGTAACTGTACTTGGACTTGTCAAGGTGTTGGCGGTTCATTCAATGTTCCAACAACTAAAGGTAGAATGACAGGTTACTACTACGTCAACTCTAACGGTCAGAACAACACAGGTAATAATACAATATGTAAATGGGATGATATTATCTACATTGATGGTACAGGAAATACCGCTTGTTCACAGACATCTGTAGCTACTTGGATTGATTCTTGTAACTGTACAGTAAGAACACAGTGTTTCACTTGGCCAGATAATACTACTAGATGGGGTTGTGGTTTGTCAGGAACGCTCTTCTACTAATGACTAAATAACTAATTATACATATATAGGAGACTAGACATTATGGATTTGTTGTTTTCGACAAATGGTGGATTGGGCTATTGCTTAGCCCTTTCACAGGTTCTCTCTGAGGCTGCAGAGAAGTATGAGCATATTTATGCTATCAGCCCTTATACTGATGTTTTCAAATCATCACCTTATGTAACAAATACTTATGGTATCGATGAAGCTAAAGCAGCATTTGAAGACATTGATATGGATAACACATACATCGCTACTGGAAGAGTTTATGATGACTCTGACTTTATTAAGAAGAAGTTGAATTATTGTAATGCTTTCAGAAGATGGCTTAAATTGGAAGAGAAACCAGATGAAGTTCTTTCTAACCTTAAAATTGATTTGGACCCATCGTCTAATCAGATAACAGTAAATTGTTATAATCAGATTATGGAAGACATTAAGAAGAAAGGTTATAGCGACTTTGTTCTTATGCAGTTCTATGGTGGACAGTCACCGATTGGTTTCAATAACAACTCTGTTTATGACTATGAAGGACAGGGTTTGAAGAGAGCATATACTAAAGGTCAGGAATTGATTGATTTGTATAAAGCTCAGCATCCAACTACTGCAGTTATTATGTATCAGCTTCCAAATGAACCAAGATATAAAGGAACAGAAGTTTATACTGCTCCTTATATGACATATAACTTGTTGGCCAAAGATCCAATGTGCTCTGAGATTATATGTATTGATTCTTCATTACAGCATCTCACAGCAGGTATTAAGCCAGCTACTGTTATTTGGGCTCATACAATTCCTGAATGTTTTGGATATGCATATAACAAGAATATTGTGCAGAAATGTAATAGAAGTGGGATAGTCTACTTCAATCTGTTAGGCAAAGCTGCTAATAGGATTGAGGAAGTTGCTCCATCTGAAATACTGAAGGTTGTTTAGTCTCCACCTTATAAGGCCTGGCCGGCGCCTTTAAGCCGGCCTTTATTTATTTACAGATGATTGTTCTTACTGAGTCAATCTTTCCATAAGAAACGGAAAGCGATGGATAAGATGGGTCAAATATAACTTTGTCACCAGCTATAATAACAAAATGGTAGCCTTTATTATATTTGTAACAAACTATCTGAGGCAAAGGTGCTGATTTATAGGCTTCTTTCTTAATGTCTTTAACATCTTTCATTCCGAGCATTTTGAGATATTCAACTGGTTTAGAAACATAGCCGTCATCATCTATGTAACCAAGTTTCCAACCTTTAAAGAACTGTTCTGTTAAATCTTTAATATCTCTATAACCTGCTATATATGCATAACAATATGCTAAGCAACTACCTCCAAACAGTTCTTTCATCTTACTTTGAATGTTTTCCATTATCAACCTCCGATTTATTTAGAAAATGTTTCTAACTTTATAGCCGTTTTCAGGCTGAGATATAATGATTCTTGTGCCATCCAAAGTTATAATTTCTACTCTTGTGTTTGTGTCAATTGAGGCATCAATAAATTCTTTCAATGTTTTCAATGACATTGAACTGTCAAGAAGATACTGCCCATTACGAGCAGCGTTTTCCAACTTAGCTTTACGTTCTCTAAGGAATGTTTTCAAACTTCTAAACATTATTCTTCAATCTCCTCTTTAAAGTCATCAAGGTTTGTAAAGTTCTTTCTCCATTCTTTCCAGCGTTCCTCATTGGCTTTACCTTCTTTCCAATCAAAGTAAATAGGAACAAACACGCCGAAAACCATTAAAATCATAAATAGTGTGAATAAAATCATCATTTATATCTCCTCTATAATTAATACCAAACTCTCTTTCCGTTAACAATCTTCCAATGCTTGCCTATATGAGATGCAGACATTTTAGCTTTAGTTTCATCAGAATGTTTCTTTCCTTTAGTATATTGATTTCCTTTCTTAGCAGCCGACATTTTAGCTCTCGTTTCTTCAGAGCGGTGCTTTCCTTTATTCCAATGATTACCTTTCTTTGCTTCAGACATCTTTCTCCTAGTTTCTTCAGGCTTTGGTAAAGCACTATGTTCAGAACAAGTTAGAAATATCAGCTCAGACGCTGGCCTATTATAGTAAACGCCCCGTTCCTTAAGTAACCTTGAAGAAAGTATAAACTTTCGTATAGTTCCATTCCTTCGATGTGTTTCCAACCTATGATGACACTCCCAAGTCTGAGTAGTATCAGCTATTGCCTTATCATAATTCTCAATCT
>Ga0247609_10000909_pt1 | contig 37541 bp, 21 predicted proteins | sample 172DNAGHGlowgp2_FD_193487 | JGI IMG/M metagenome (GOLD analysis project Ga0247609, IMG submission 193487) | Sheep rumen microbial communities from Palmerston North, Manawatu-Wanganui, New Zealand - 1728 DNA GHGlow gp2 | ecosystem: Host-associated > Mammals > Digestive system > Stomach > Rumen ... | reverse complement strand
TAGCAAGTTCTTCGCCAAAGATTTTATTTTTAATACTATTAACTGCTCCTCCTACATGTTTTTGTATAAATTCTCCAGCTTTCTTAGTCTTCTTAAATTCAGTAGAAATACCAACAGCTGACCTAGCTAAGTCTACACCCATTTTTGCCATATAAGCAGTATGTAAATTATCCGTAGCATTTTGATTCGCTGTTACTGGAGTTTGATCAGGAACTGGCTCTCCCGTTTCTTCATCTACTAAGACCATATGTCCTTCTTCATCATATACTATATCAGTACCAGGTGGAATTATAGGTAATTTTCTTTGTACAGCTGATTGATCTTTTAATGGCTTTCCATCTTTTCCGACTACTACTAATTTACCCTCTTCATCTTTAATAATAGATAAACCGGGAGGTAACTTACGTTGTAAAATTTCTTCATCTGTAGCTTCATGTTCTTCGTCGCCTAAAAGCTGACCAGCACCCATTACTGCTGCTGTTGTTAAAGCAAATTTACTTATTGATCTAAATCCACCGTGCTTACTTATCTTATTCACAGTTTGACCCAAAGAAGTTCTTTTTAATCTATCCATTAAATTCAAACTTTTACCAGTTTTTACATTCTGAGCTTCTCCAGCTTTATATTCGGTTGTTGTTTCTGTAGATAATTTCTTTAGATCTTGCTGTTCGGTTAATAACGCATTCTTTAATTTAGTTTCACTTTCTGTTAATGTTTCTTTAGAATTTAATTTATCTAACTGAGATTGAATAAACGTTTCTCTTTGTGTTAAAGCTTGTACTCTTTCTTCAGGTAGCATATTACGAAGATTAAATAAATTATTTTCTCTTGTTTGTAGAAGACTAATTTCATTTGCAGTAAGTTTGGTAGAAGTGATTTTAGTCGATTCTTGTACAGTTTCTGTCTTAGGAGGTGTAGCCCCTGATGTAGGAGGTTTAGCTGATGCTGCTTCTTTTGTAGATTCTCTAACTGTAGATGTTGCGGGAGATTCTTTAATTTCGGCTTTAGTCGATCCTTGTACAGTTTCTGTCTTAGGAGGTACAGCACCTTTTGTCGGAGGTGTCACTGATGCTGCTTCTCTGATAGGTTTTTGAGATGCGGCTGTTTGTTGTTCCCTAATCGCTCTAGTTTTTTCTTGTTGCTCTCTCATCTTTTTAATTTTTTCTTCTTCAGCTTTAAGCTCTTCTGTTTCTTTTGTTAGTTTTTCTAGTTCTTGATTATGGGTTGTAAGTTCTGTTTCTGCTTTTGTTATTCTTTCTTCTAATTCAGCTATTCTTTCTCTATTATTCCTATCGAACATCTCAGCATTTTTATTAACTGTATTTTCTCTAAGTTCTCTCCACTCTGCTAGTTCCTGTTCTACTTTTTTAAGATTTTGCTGTTGTTTGAGTAAGTCTTTTTCTGATGATTCCATAGCCGTTTCTAATTTTTCTGTATATGCTTTTTTGCCTTCAGTCGCTGCATTATATTCGGCTTGAGTATGTTTATGCGTTTCTTGAGTACTTTCCAAGAGACTTTCAGCTTTTAATCTTTCTTGTTCTAGTCTTTTAATCTCTTTATCCATCTGTGTAATTTCTTCAGTTTTTTCAAATCGATCTTTTCTAGTCTTTCTCTTTTGCGCCAATAAGTCAGATGCTTCTGCTTTTTGAGCTTCTAATTCCGCAATACGTGTGGTTGTTTTTGTCTGTCTTTCTTGTATATTTTTACTTTTTTCATCATATGCTGATTGTTTTTCATCTATCTCAGCCTGAGCTTTAGCATCTGCAGCTTTAATAGCTTCTTGTTTTAATCTTTCTTGCCTTGTTTTTTCAATTTCTTTTTCGTTATATTTATCCATTGCTTCTTTATATTTTCTTCTCTCTTCATCTTCTATTGTGGATATACCAGCTTCTGATAAACGATTCTTCATAACTTCTATTCTATCTAACTGATATTTTAACGCTCTATCACTTTTAGCTCTTTCTTGCAATTCTTCTATACTTAAACCATTCTTCAATCTATATTCTTTAATTTTATTTTCAGCTTCATCTACATCAACTAACATCTTTTCGGCTTCTGCTTGAGACATCATTTTGGACATATCTGCTGCATCCGAAGCCTCGGGAAGATCATTTAATCCAATTTTGGGTATCCATCGTATACCAGCGGTTCTTCTTAAATTCTTCATGTTTTCTACATGGAATTTCCATGAGAATGGCTTCTTAAAATCCTCAGCTATCATAGTGGCTCTACTAACTTTATTACCTTGACGATCGTGACCCATTATATAATCTCCAAGACGCCCCATAGCACGCAATACCATGCTCTCATAAAAATCGTCCCAGACACGTTTACTATCTATTTCTTTTCCTTGGGCTATATCCATCATTAAACGCCCAAGACCACCACCTATAACTCTATTCTTATTAAATAATGCAGTACCAGCTATATCTGCTAGACCATGACTTCCGAACCACGTCGCTAGGATATCACCACCAACAGGAGATTTTCGTAATAGCTCTTCCCAAGCAGTCATTCCTCTATCAAGAATATTTCCGCTACCTTTATTTCTATCATAAGCTGCAGCAGTATCATATGCGTATTTTTCTTCGTCTGATATATATCTGCCTTTACCATATTTATCTACTATTGCCCACCCATTATCAGATTCTACAATTTTTTCTCCTTTTTGTAAACGAGGAAGCTCTTTCATACGTTTCTCATATGCTTTACGTTTATCTTCTTCTGCTTGTTCTTCTAGTTGCATTCTTTTACGTTCTTCAGGAGTGGCAAGATATTTTTGTCCATAATGTAAAGCTGCCATACCGGCAAGGCCTGCTGCCATGGCAACTTTATTACCTTGTGTTGACAGGCCAAAAGGTAATGAGATTACTTTAGCAGCTCCTCTACCAACATTTTTTATTGCGTTAGTAACTTTATCCGGTTGAGAAAGTTTTCCACTATTAATAGCAAATTGTTTTGCAGCAGCTCTTATTTCTTCCTGTTGAGTACGGTTAATAATATCCCAAGCTGCTTTATCTCCTCGGGTCTGAGCCTTTGCTAAATCAGCAGCATGAGATTTCAGGATATCATTATATTTTTCTCTAAATTGGGGATTATTTCTTAAATTCTCACTAACTATCTTATCTAAAAACTTAGTTTCCCTAGTTGTTGACGCATTTGATCTATTCCATAGATAACTGAATATATTATTCAGAGCATAAGTAGTAGCAAAGTTCTTTCCAAAATCTAATGCAGTACCTGCATCTAGTTCTTTATTTCCTAATGCAATATCTGCACCTGTTTTTAATAAAGCAGATACGCCGGTATGTTTAATACTCCCCTGACTATATCCTGTCATACCTTTCGTAATTAGATCTATAATTGAAGACCTAATCATTGAGGCAGGTGTCGGGATAAATGTATCATTGACCCATTGAGCTGCACCCTTTGCTGTTTCAACTCTATCATCATTTTTAGTATGAGTTTCAAAAATATTATATCCTCGTTTTTGCTCTGCCTTTAACCAAGTCGTTATGTCTTCATCAGTCCAATTCTTATAAGTCTTAAACTCATCGGCTTTTCCTTGATAGTAATATGATATTCCATTTTTAAATCCATTTTTATAAGGATCATACGCATGAGAACTACGTCTTGTACCATCCGGATGGAATGTAGCAAAATCTCCAGCAGCATCAATAAAATCTTTTTGCATATTACCATATTGGCCAAATTCTGAATCATCATAAATGGTTTTTCCTGTGTATATGCCAAGTCCAGATAAAACAGCTAATGCCGTAGCAGCTGCTTTATTTTTCATAATCATCTTACCAACATTTGGTAATACTCTTTCTGCAGTAGCTAATGGAGTTTTAATTCTGGCTTCTCCAGCTTTAGCTTGCGCTTTCTCTAATTCTCGTTGCCACCTTGCTAATCGGTGAGCTTTTACATCTGCTGATAGTTTAGTATCAGCTTGTAAGGCATTTATCTTTTGAGTAATAGCATCTACTTTACCAGAAGCTTTTCCATATTTAGATTGAGAGATAATAGCATTAGTTAAAGCTAGACCTCCTCCAAGACCCATAACACCAGGAATTAAAGGATATTCTGCTGCAAAGTTTAATATAGGATTAAAAATAGAATTAGAAGAACTTCCTGAAGATTGTGTGCCTGTGTGTTGAACTTGTGTCCATTGCCCAGTATTAGGATTAAAAACCTGAGGAGAATCATTTCCTAATTCAGATAAGGCTTCTTCTGGAGTAGCTGCTTTGGCTGAAGACGGCATTAATGACACGCCTAATAAAGCTCCTAGGGCAGCCACTAATAATTTAATAGGCCAAGGTACACCACTCGAAATAGCACCAAGTGCTTTAGCAGCAAATTTACCTCCACCTTTTACTGCTCCTTTAGCAGCATCTTTTCCTCCACCAAACCCTAATTTTGATTTAGCTTTGTCAAAAAGTCCAGTAATAGGAGATAAAACTTTTCCAATAAGTCCACCAATAATAGGAATACCAACTAAGGCAGCCGCAATTCCAGACATAATTTCTCCAGGAAGAGACATAGCAGATTTAAATAAATCAAGTAAACCCCCGCCTGAAGCTGCTTTGCCGGCTTTTTTAACGCCCGTAAACCCTTCTTTAAAAGATTCATTCATCTCTTCAATTGCAGTAGCTATTCTTTCTTTTAACTCAGTATCTTTATCCATTGCTGCTTGTGCAGTTTTATTCATATCCGCTGCAGGATCTAACATCCAGTCTTGATCAACAGAAGACCGAACAAAAGCTAATGGTCCTTGTGCGGTTTGAGCAATCATTCTGTTCTCATTTGATTCATTATTAGTATTTTGAACAGGCGGAGTATTGTTATTATTAAATACTGTATGTGCTGCAGTAGAAGCTGCTAGTGCTGCACCTATCTTTTTAGCTGCTTCCCCTACACTTTTGACTGTTTTGCTTGTATCTTCTGAAGATTCTCTTGATTCTGTGGCTTTATCATCCTTTTTATCAGAATCATCTTTATTTCCACCACCAAAGGCAACTCCACCTAATACAAAATTCTTCAGAGTATTGAAAACACCACCTGCATAATGTGGCAAAGTTGTTTTAGTACCCAATCCAGCAAATTTAGTACCAGCTGCTAAATGATCAGGACTGGTTCCTGTTTGTTTCCTCTTAGGTGCTGTAATGTCATTACCACGCCCAGGTTCACTTAATGATAGTTTACCTAATGGATCTTTTCCGTTAGCTATACTTTTAATAGCTTTCTCTACATTATCAACTTCTCCAATATTAGAAAATAAATTTTCATAAGCATCAATATGATCTGGATGACGTAGAATATCTTCAACCACAATATAAGCAGCATCCCCTGCAGCCTCAACAATTTCATCAGCCCTATCTTGTAAAAATGTAAAAACAATATCCTTTGAAGCAACTTTTAATCTATCATCTCTATATTTATTATCTTTTAGCATATTAGTAGCAGTATTCATGGCACTGATTGCTTTTGTTCCTAATTTACGTTTTCCTGTAAGGAAATTTCCGGTTGCTTCTAAAATATCAATTTGTCTATCAACTGCAGAATTAACTCCTTTAGACATCGCTTTTCCAGCAGATTGCGCTAAACCATAGAGACCATTATGTACACCCGTTACTTGACTTACTATAGAACTGTCAGCATTAATTTTATCAAGTTCATTTAATTTTTTCTCAGATAAAATTGTACCTCCACTTTTTTTCGTGTTCATAGCAAATCCGATTTCATGGTCTTGAGTTCTTAAATTTTCACTACCTTGATTCAGAATATGTTCTACATAAGCTTCTATACTACTAAAAGATCTGGCACCTCTAGCTTCTTTTGTACGAACATTTCTTTGCATTGCTTCCGCTGTCATAAAATCTGATGCATTTTTCTCTATACTATTTCCATATTTATCCATTAAATGATATTTATATTTAGCCATGTCAACTAATAAATTCATTTCATATTGATCATTTTTATCATATTTTTTGAAAATACCAAAATCTCCGATTGTAATACCTAATCGGACTAATTGTAATGCACAGGCAAAGGCTTCATCAGTTAAGTCAGCAATAATTTTATATTGTTCAGGAGGAACAGTTAGACCAGAAATAGTAAGAGCACCAATGCGTTCAAAAATTTTGCCATCATTATGCGTATCTAACTCCATAATAGATTTTAAATCTTCAACAACAGCTTTATTACCTTCTTTTTCAGCTTCACCTAATTTAATCATAGTAGCAACATAACTTCTATTATTAGCACCAATTGTCTGTCTAATCTGTTCCATGTCTAAGTCTTTAATAGTTTTAGGCGCTCTAATTGCTTGGGCTTTATAAAATAATTCTGTATCATCTTCTTTTCTAGCTTGACTATCTCTTCTTTGATGCATTGCGACGGTAGCTTGTGTTGTTCTTAAAGCTGTATTTAGATCATGTATATCACGCTGAGAAGCACTAGAAGTTTTAGTAATCTTTTCTATAAGTTTAAGATCCATCCCAGGTATGCCAGCAGCCATTATTTTGCTCATAATCTGTAAATTATTTACAACAGAATGTCTATAAGCTTCCATAGCTTTAGACTCTCTAGTACCTTCTCCTTCAAGTACTGAACTATTGGCTACTTGCCCAAGATCTTTTTGTTCTTTTTCGGATTGTTTTATAAATAGATCATTCACTTTTACTTCATTATTCAAAGCTTTCATTAAAGGTTCTAGATGATCTGATATAAATTCATCATCACTCAAGTCTTGGAATCCATATGTTTTCTTTAAAAATGACATAGCTTCTTTATGAGCATGCAATCCTTGATTTCGCATTTGCTCAGCAACTTTTGCTAATCTTATTTCGGCAGCATTAGTATAGAAACTCTTCATTATTTCATCAAAATCTTTACCTTCGATTTTAGCAGCATGCAATTCTTTTTTAACATCAGCTAAACATTTATCTACTTCTCTTTCTGATTTTGCATTTGATAAGGTTGTTGCATAATCTATTAATGTATTATGCATATCAGCTAATTTTGGATTTGTCATGGTTTGTTCGTTTATCTCAGAAGTAAGATAACCAAGTACTTTAGATTGATGCTCTTTAATTTCTTTAGCACCTTTATGGCCAAAAGCCCATTGCAATTCTCTAGCCATAGCAGCATCTTCTTTAACGACGCCCATACCATGTCTTGCTTTTAAATCAACTATATTTTGATACATATTATAAGTTCTATCATCTGTAGAACCCATTTTTTCTAAATTTTCAAGAACTTCAGCAGCCGTTTCGCTACCCGTATTCCCTTTTCTATAGTTTCTCTTACGAGCCATATCACCTAATTTACCAATACCTTTACCGAGTAACGTACCGATACCACCGATGATATTTTGAGCTAACCACTTACCAACTCCACCTGCCTTTTTAATTCCAAAAAAGGCACCATTTATAAATCGTTCTATTTTAGAACCAGGACCTGCTATCTTTTCACTTATCATATACCATAAATCTCTAACAGTATCCTTTACAGCATACCCTAAATATCTACCAATAGGTCCTACAGCTCTAGAAATAGGTCTGACTAAATCTTGTTTTAGCCATTGACCAATATCTTTAACCCATCCTTTAAAATTACGCTTTAAAGGTTCTGTAATATGCCGTCTAATGGCTCCAGCTAATCCACCATGTCTAATACCATTTCTATCTTTGGCACCTAACATAATCTTTTTAAAGCCTTCCATAGTAGAAAGGAATCCTAGTCCGGCACCTAAAGCTGCATTACCCATAATACCAAAAGGTCCTAAAAATAAAGCACCTAAAGCCGCAGCACTAATATTAGGCATAGCTTTCTTGATTTTAGTTCTTAAATCTTTAGAAAATAAACCAGAGGAGGAATCTTCATCTCCACCAAATAAGAATCTATTAGCAGCCTCATTATTTTTAACATAAGAAGCGGCAACACCAGCCATTAATCCCCCTAAAGGCCCAAACGGTGTAATCAATCCTATCAAAGAACCAGTAATACCATATTTCTTTATATCAGGCACATATTTCTTCAATGATTCTACAAATTTAGCAGATATTAATCCAGTTTCATCTCGGCCTTGTTTTTTACCATTTTCATCTACAATTTCTTTACCAAATACATATTCCATAAAACTCTTATTATTAGAAAGTATGGAAGCCATAGCACCACCAACGGCTCCAATTAAAGGTCCGCCCAAAGGAAATAGTGTTCCTACTAGGGCACCAGCCATTCCACCTTTCATCATTTCAGGAGTATTATGAATAACAAATTTTTTAGTTTCTTCTATTGCTCTAGAAGGATCTGTACCAAACATCTGATTCAAAAATTGTTGTGTTCCATTAAGAATACCTTGTTGTTTATTATATTCTTCATATAAAATTTCATCATCAGTTTCTAATTTTCCTTTATACCCAACTGATTTTGCTAAACCTTTAAGAACATTACGAAGGTTTTCACTTTCTCTGGCAGCTTTAGATTTCCAAATTTCTTTAAAAATTAATTCGGCAATCTCTTTAGTAGAATCAGATGCACCCATAACTTCAGAGAATTCCTTAGCACCATATCCGGCTGCTTCTCCTAATAATGTCGTAGCCATTTCTTTAGTAATACCTAAAGAATTCATTAACCCCATTATTAATTGTTGAGCATCATTACGATCTAATTGCGATAATGCATCTTTTAAAACACCACTTGATTTATTAGCAATATCTGCAACAATATTAGAAGTTCCTTCAGCATAATGAGATAGTTTTTGATCAAATTTTTCTTGCACTCTATTTTCATTTAATGCATCTTGTTCCGGTCGTGCTTTTGCTCTATTAGGATTCCACGGATTTACGTTACTAGGTAAGACTGCACTACCTTTAGGCAAGTATGTTAATCCAGTCTTTGTAATATTTGGTACTCCCATACCACCATAATCAGGCATGGAATCTCTATCTTTATTAAAGGGATTATATTTAGGATATAAGATAGATTCACCTTTAGAAACTATAGCTAGCTCTCCATTATTATCTTCTCCAGCAAATTCAGTACCTTCTGCTCTTCTTCTGACTTGGCCGTGTTGAACAAAATCACTAATATCAGTAAAAGTTTTAGTAACAGATGAAGAAATATCTGATAGTAATGATGAACTTGCTTGTTTAGTTCCCTCATAAAAAGGATTAAAGAATTGTGCACCTTGTTCTCTAAAAGATTCCTTCATCTTACTAAGGTCAAAATTAAAAGTATCTTGAAGAAAATTTAATCCTTTATCCCACCATTTTTCTCCACCTGTAATTAAATTATCTACTACTTTTGATATTCCGATATTTAAGGATTGAGCCGCTTCGTCCATTTTCGATACCATTTTGCCGAACAATCCTTGGATTGGAGAACCAGGTCTTTCATCTCCTGTGCTCTTTCCAAACATAAACTCATACATCATTTTATCTGCTGTATGGAGAACAGAAGTTAAAATAGCTCTGGGGGAATTTGCTATACTTTCGACGGATAAGGATAAAAGTTTTAATTTTTTACCAAGAGTTTCTGCTTTAGCAAGATTTTCTAAAAATGATTTTTCAGGTTTAAAACCAGCTGCTTTCATTTTCTCTTTCAGATTATATCTTTGTGTACCATCTGAAAAGAATGTATCAAGCATCCCCTGTTCATTATATATATCATCTTCCTGTAATATAATTGCTGTTTTATCTCTATTTTCCATTAATTTTCTAACAATAGTATCTACTGCTCTACCTCTATTTTCTAAAATATCTTTAGAATCATATCTATCTAATCTGATACCTTTTTCTCTTCCTCTGTCTTGGAGAATTCCAGCAGATTTCATCACATCCCAGTTTCCGTAAGTCTGTTTATCTAAATTCTCGGGATGCATAGCTAAAGCTTCTAATTCATTATATTTATCTGTTAATTTACCTTCTTGATTATATTGGTCTACATAAGCTAAAAATTCCGCACTTTGTTCTGTATTTTCTAAAGTTCTATGTCTCTGAAGCATATTCAAGGCACTAGTAGGGTCATAATGATAATCAACCATATCATCTATACCCCGAGGGTTTCCTCGGGCTAATCCTTTAGCGCGCTCATCTTTTCGTCTTTCTCTTTCTTTTTCTTCAGCTTCTAACTCTTTTATTTTTTTCTTAACTCTTTCTTTTTCTGCTTTTTCTCCAGGAGTATCATCTTTCATACCAGGTAATTTTTGTTTTAATGCATATAATAATCCACCAACTCCAGGAATATTAGCGAGGATACTACTAGATCCTCCACCACCACCCATAGTACCATAATCACGTATATCTACTAAGACATCATAAATTTTTTCTTGCCATGACAATAGTGAATTATTAAATGTATTTCCTTCTTTTATAGATGATAATGGATTTTTGATAATATCTTGCTGGGTATTTACTGAAAACCCTGTACCGTTATTCCAGTTCAGATCTGCACCAGTCATACCTAGAATTTCTTCAAAACTTAAGTCTTTGAGCTTTCCGTTTAACCGTCTTTCTGCTTCAGCATTTCTACTAGTGACTACATTGCCAGTGACTCTAGATCCAACAGCTCCTGGATCTGCATCTTCAATAACACGTAAAACTCCGTGAAGAAGTTTTCTCATGTTTTCATTTTCTCCAAAAGCTGGATTTGTTAAAACTTCATCTATGGCAGCTTTACCATCTCGAGTTAGTTTAAAACCACCTTGACGATGAATACCCAACATCAATTGATTAACTGCCTCTTGTAAATCTTTAGCAGTTTCTGTATCATCCATATCTAATCTTAAGTTAGAATGTAAAACAGTTTCTATTTTATTTCTTAATTCAGCTGTATTCTGAAATGCTGTATCCATTTCTTTTCTATCTAATTTTTGTTTAACTGCTTTGACAGTAGTAAATTTACCAGTATTTGGATTAAAAATACGTGCATCATTACCCGTAATACCTGCTTCAATATTTGATAAGAAAGAAGGAATAACATTTGTTAAATAAAAATGATCTTCTCCATCCCAAGATCTAGGTTGCTTGATATCTTTAATAGTCGCAGCTCTTAAACTAACTCTATCGGTTTTAATACCAAATAGTTTTCCAAGCATGCCCAACATACCACTCTTAGGATCATTACCAAAATCACCTATTTTAGCTAATCCAGTTGCAATATATCCTGTAATGGAAGAATCAAATTTCTTTAAGGCACTTCTTAATTGAGGCCCCATTAAAGCAGAAACTACTTGTTTAGTAGCAAATTGCATTGGATTTGCTACGATTCCGGCAATCATACCTTGTACAGCTGCTAACGTCATATGTAGCATCATAAATGCATCATTAGCGTTTGCTTGAACTATTTTAATATAAGAACCTAAGTCAAATACACCATTCTTAAATAAAGATGATTTGGTAGGAGTTTTATTAGGATCTTCTTCCTCTGTTGCCGCTGCTTTATACTGATTACGTTTCATTTCAACCATTTCTTTAAAAATGGCATTATTCTCTTGAGTTAATTGCGTCATAGTTTCATAATATTTAGTACTATTTTCTACATGTTTAAATAAAACGTTTTCATGGAAATCAGTAATATTATTAAAACCCTGTATTACAGCACCAAATCCTTGATGTATTAGATTAGTTTGTTTTTGCATTCCTTTTAACTGCATATTTCCTACAGTTCTAAAAGCATGCATTTGCGCATCAGCAATATCAGATTGTATTTTTGCTAAAGAATTAACAGCATATCTTTGTTCTTGAGCCACCGTAGCAGCAACCAAAGCATCTCCAGATGTAACTTCTGCTACAGGAGTAATGGGCATTTCTTGCAATTCGCCTTCAGGGATTTCTTCATCTCCTGTTAGCAGACCCATCATATCTTCCATACCAGCTTCTTTAAGAAGGTCTTCCATCATCTTTTTAGTAGACTCTTCTTCCGCTTTAGCTGCTCTTTCTGGATGATAAAATACTCCGCTCTTTATATCTGATTTAAGATTTTTTAATAGTTCTTTAGCAGGCTTAAACACATATGTATCTTGTATATTTTGTAGTTTTTTTAAATGCTGTCTTGAACCTAATGTCTCTTGATAGACTTGTTTAACTGCCTCTTTATTGTTTTCAATAGTGGAAAACATAACAGGCATTTTTTCTTTAACAGCCTCTACAGCACCATATGCGATCGATTGTGCTATACGTTTCGGCCAACTTAATATACTATTTTTATCTTCATTAGCCATATGAGGTTTAATCCTCCTTTCTAAAATACTTACCCTAATGTCGCGCAAATTAAATCCTATGACCCAAGGTCATAGGATGTTGATTCGTTTTTAATATTTAATATTTTTATATTTAAAAAAAGATTTATTATTTTTACTTTCTATTAATTCTTTTACCTTTTCTACTGATTTTGGATGGGTTTTCCAATATTGAAAATAATTGTCAAAGTCTGCTGATCTAATAAATTCATCATATGTGTTATGACTCTCTGCTATAGTAGATATAAATTCATCTTCATTAGGCATTTTATCTGTTGGCAATACATCAATCATTTCTGTATGGTTTTCTATTTTCTTTTTCAAATTAGACTGCTTATATTCAAATATCAATACTCCAAGAGCAATAACAACTAAAAAAAAGAAAACATTACTACTTTCTACCATCGATTACCACGGCTTTCAAACATACTTCCTTCTTCATTAGTAATTTGTACACTCTGTGTTTGACCTTGGTAATTATCTTTTGGAGTAGATGGTGTCCTATCAATTACGAAGCCTTTTCCACGTTTTAGAACATTTCCTCCAGAACTATTAGTCCCCAAAGAACCTCTATTCCAATTAATAGTAGGTTTAACACCAGTCATTTTTGTCTGAAAGTTTTCTCTTTTAATAGCTTCTTCTCTAATAGCATGTATATCTACATCAGCATTCTTCATAATAGTTTCTTGAGGAACAAACATTTCGTCAGGTAATGCACCATGCTCTATCATATTTTTAGTACCACTAATATGTATAGCTTGGTCAGGTTCATAATTCTCAGGCAACCCAAATACAGTAAAAGATTTATAATCATATACCACTGTATCTATAATCAATTTCTTATTAGCAGGATCTCTAATAATACCGCGATGAGATTCGTTTACATTTATAGGAACTTCGTCACCTTCAAATGTGATAATTACCTGATCAGGTCTTTCTGTAGGTCTAATATTATATTCATTAGGATCTAATTTGATTAATCCTGTGCTCATTTGCTCTATATATTTACTAGCTTCTGTTACTTTCCCATTAGGAAGTATCACTTGTTTAGGTGTTTCTAATATAGTTTGCGCTTCGGCCATTTCATGCACATCTTCTGCTATAGATTCTCCTTGTTCATCATCTTTAATATCAATCACTTGCCTTCTGTTTAAATTTCTACCTAATAAACCTAATCTAGGTTTAGGTTGATCTAATACCTCTACAACAGATTCTTGTTGAACTTCTTCATCTTCTTTTTGTTCTTCTGTCTTTATGAACTCAGCATATTTCCCCATATTACGTCTTAAACCAAGATTTCCTAATCTTGGTTTTGTTTGGATCTCTTCGTTTTCCTCTTCTTGTATAGGAGGATTATCATCTTCAGAAGCTTCATCAACCTGATTAAACGTTGGAAGAGGGAGAAGTTGTGAGTAATCTTGGACTTCTTCATTTGTATCAGATACATCTTGTACATCAATATTTTCATTGGTTGAAATTTCTTCTGTTTCTGGCTGATTACTTTCTTTTTCGCTAAAGATCCTAGAAGTAGAATCAATTTCTTCCCAGAACTTACTTTGGACCTCTTCGGATGATTTTTCTTTCCATCCATTTGAAATCAATTCCTCTGCTATACCTTTTCTATTACGAGAAAGATTAATGAAAGTTACTCTAAATTGATAACCTGTAATCTTATTTGTATTTTTATCTAACCATACACGCCAGCCAAAAGCTAAGTTATCATCAGTCTTAAATCCTACTTCACGTGCACTTATAGTTAAAGAGAATGTATTAGGATAATTTTCATTAGTAACTAAAGGTATATCATCTCTAATTAGATATATCAAATGTATTATAGCTTGTTTTTGATCTATAGTATCTCTTGTATAGTATTTAACATCAGGTACTTTTTCTAATAGTTCTCCCATACCTAATTCAAAATCTTTAAATTCTTTCTTGAAACTAATACTCATATTTGATTCTCCTTCTCTATTTCCTTGTATTTCTCTTGTTTCTGTAATAATTCTTCTGCTGCTTCTGGTGTATTTACTTCCATTTTCGAAGGATTGTATTCTTCTTCTATTATATCGTCTACAGAAATCTCTTGTACAGATTGTCTTTTTTTTAACGCAATAGGAGTAATACAATAGTTAATAAAATCATATATTTTTTCTTCATCTAATATAAGATTAGCTGATTCTTCTGCTAAATTTCTAATTTCTGTTTGAGCAGCTTTGTCTAATCTAAGATTAAGAAAATAAGCATAATTTACATAGGTCATAGTCATCATAAGTTTAGTAGTCACATTTGTAGGAAGAAATGCTCTTGCATCCTCTTTTGCAACTTTATGTTCCAACAACCATTTATATTCATATAAACCTTTATGGACTATTGATTTAGTCTTTTCTAATACCTCTTTATATCTTCTATCCGAGTACTTGTCTGCTTTATTAAGTTCAACAGGATCAACAAATCCAGTATTTTCTTGTGAAACATATCTTTGTGATTCTTGTGATATAGCATTTCTATGTCTTACTAATTGATGAGAACATGAACGAGATATATCATGAAAAACAAATGATATCGTAGCTAATTTATATACATCTGCTAATGTGAATCCATACGATTTGATTTTCTCGTATATAGTATTAATAGGACTCATATATACAATATTAACATGATCATTTTCTAACTCTATAGGATCTAATATAGAAGTAGCTTCTGCATCAAAATTTTCTACATTAGTATCTTCATGATTATCTTTCACTTGAGTAACTTTAGATTCTACTAAAGATACTTCACTTGTAGGTAAATATGTACATTTATCTTCATCTAACAAATTACTATCTATAAGAGACTTAAAAAAACACTTTTCAAAAGAAGAATACATAGCTCTTTTAATATAATCTAAAAACACATTTTCAGGCCTAGTTTCACGTATTATATGCATAAATGCTCTTGCTGATCCACCAATAAGTAGGTATTGCATATAACCAATTGCCTTTACTACACAATTACAATATTTCATATTATATAATATTTCTGTATAGTCACAATAATTATGATCTATATATTCATTTTTAATCTTAAGTAATACTATACTATTTGTATGTTCTGAAATAGTTTCATGCTTATTAACCCCAATAATACCCTCTAAATGCCTCATTCTCTTATTAAAATCATCATCTACCCCTTTACCAATACATATACGTGCAGCTCTATGTGCCAAATATACATTAGGATTAACATGAATAACTTCAACAGCCTCATCCGAATATAAGTTTTTATTCTCTATAACAACCTCTTTATCATCTTTAGTTTTAACTTTAGGATCTATAGACATAATTTTTTTGAACCAATCCATGAGGGACATACATTTCACCTCAAACTTCTACTTTTTTAATATTGTTTAATTTATCTTTATAATGGTTAAATATATCTTTTTCAAGATAATTCAATTTAGAATTAATTTCTTTTTCTGCCGGTTTTGTATTAAATAAATTTTGGGCAAATTGATTCATATCTAATTTATATTCTGCATCAAGTGGTTTACCATAATTATCTATTAAAGAGCCATTGATAATTTCATTATTAGAAGCTATATTTTCTGGTTCATAGTTTAACCAGGCTACTTGTTCATATTCTGCTTTTTCTGGTTTAGGAGAAGTAGCAGCTCTATAAGCCATAACCAATTCATATGAACTACTAACAAAAGCTTTAGTCATTTCTCTATAATCTTTAGCATCATAAATAAGATTTTGTCCTCTTGTATAAATCTTTTCTAATTCTTCTCTAGTTTCTTTAAACTCAGGACCAGATAATTTACATATCAATTCTAAATAATTATCGCTCAATTTCATAAGAGGTTGTAAACATCCATTTTTCTCTTCAATCATTAAAATCACTCCTTATGCTTGTTATATAGAAGTTGTTAAAATTATAAAAAATTAAAGGTAAAAATATATTTCTATCTTTAATTTTAATATACTAATCTATCTTGATTGTCTTCTAATCTTATATTGATATATTCTGTTCTATGATTTCTATGCTGTCTTTCCCATTCAATCCCGCTGTTTAAATCATCTATTATTTTATCTACTTCACAAATTTCGTTATACTCTCCACCGGGTGAAATAGCGACAGAACTTATATTATTTGTTTTACAATATGTGGCTAAAGCCGATAAAGGATCATTATAATACCAATTAGGTTGATTAACAAACATAAAAACTCGTAATATATTAGGATATTCTTCTTTTTTGAATTCAACCATGGTTTCGATGAATTTTCGTACAAAAAACTGTCCACGGTCCGACGCTCGTTCACCCGCTATACAACATAGGTTATCTTTATTAATCTTATAATTCAAACATAGATTTATTACATCAAAGTCAGATCTTGGATTTCCACCAAATACTACAGCTATATCTGCTTTTCTATAATATCTATCTAAGAATGTTATTAATGAATTCTTAAATACATATGGTTCATAATTCCATGTAGGTGATACTGCTATTATTATCTTCCCTTTAGGTAGATGAGCTTTATGTTCTTCTTTATATTTCTTTTCGATTGTTCTTAGATGTTGTATAGCTTTAGAACTATTTTCATCTATAGTTATATGAACTCTTTTAGGATCTCTATCTATTATTGGTTCTAAATCTTTAGGAATCTTATAGTGATTCGTAGGAGGAAGAGGAGGAGGAAGATCTATAGGAGGCTTAGGTATATATTCTGCTACATCTATCGTACATAGTATAGATATTTCTTCCGATATTATTACGTTTATTTTACAATCAAATTCTCTTCTTGTATATATAGCATCTATAAATCCATGACTATTTATATCTATACATATACCAGGCTCATATTTTACATGACCTTCTAAATCTCTTTCTATTTTATCTCTTGGTAGTATTGTAAGAGATCCATTTAGTATCGTAGATCTAAATACATTAGTATCATCTACAGTTATTCTACATGGTATTATAATATTTCTTTCTTTAGGAACATTGATTCTTGTGAAGATTGAATATATTAAATCTAACCTATTTGTTTTGATTCTACATGGTATATCTAATGACTTATAGTGATTCAATATCTTAGCATGACCTATTATAACAGCCGAATCTTGTAATGTAGGATCTAATCTATGCTTATATATATATTCATCTTTAATACTTTGAAGTTCTATTTTAACATGACCTTGTAATTCACACTCATCTTTTACTTCTCCACTCTTTTCCAGATATGCTTTACTATATATATCTATTATTCTTCTATCTTTTTCATACTTTAGAGATCCTGTAATCTGATAGTCAGCCCAATCTATTTCTGTATTTATAGGATCATCTATTTCAGGTTCTTGTATACCTATAACATATTTGTTTATAACTGAATGACCATCTAATATTGTATGATATATTTGATACTTATCTATTTTAGCAGATCCTATAATTTCATTATGTTGGTAGTAATGCATTATATATGGATCTATATCATTCTTATACTCTTCTAGACTCATTGCTTCATGTGTAACAGCTCCATATATTTCATTACTTCTTATATTCTTTATATTATCTACTATAGGACTTACTTCATTATCTTCTACTACACTATTCTGGGATATAGTTACACTACCATATATTTCATTAGCATGATCTATATTCTCTATTATATTTCTATAATTAGAATCTATATGTTTTTCTAATCTAAGATTACCATATATTTCATTACTTCTTATATTCTTTATATTATCTACTATAGGATTTGGATTATTCCATTCATCATCTTGATTATCTATATCATTTACTTCTAACCTATCTAACTTTACTTTACCTTGTATTATATTATCATATATTCCTTTATACATCTCTAACTTAATATATCCTGGAATATCTATCACTTTATTTGCTAGTTGTACTGTTAAAGATCCTACTATTTCAATAGATTCAAGAGAGGTATCTATAATTTCTTCTTTCTGAATGTGTAATGTTCCATATATCTCACTAGATCTCGTTTGAGTATTCATATCTACTATAGGACTTACTTCATTATCTTCTACTACACTATTCTGGGATATAGTTACACTACCATATATTTCATTATTTCTAATATATCTATCTTGATCTACTATAGGATTATCTTCTGGAGATAGATCTATTATTTCTTGAATTTCATAGGTTACTGTACCTAATATTTCATTAGATCTTATATTATTATAAGGGTTTACTATTGGATTTACTTCATCATCATTCTCTATATTATTTTTATTTATTAATATATGACCATATATTTCATTAGCATGATCTATATTATCTACTATATTATGGTAATCAGACTCTATATAATTCTCTAATCTAAGAGTACCTATTATCTCATTAGATCCAATATCTGTTTCTTCCGTTATATTACTTCTATCATACTTTACTTTACCTTGTATTATATTATCATATATTCCTTTATACATCTCTAACTTAGCATAACCTGGTATATCAGTACTATACTTTAGTTTATCTGTTCTAATAGTACAAGGGAATGCATATTCCACTGTACCTTCTGGAAGTATCTTAGCATGACCTATTATATCATCTACTGAATAATCTTTATTGATTGTCAACAATCCTCTTATTACTGCTATTATTTCTATATCGAATGAGGGTATTATTTCTATTCTACATAACATATTCCATTCTACTGCCAATCTTTCATTAGCCATTAAATTCACTCCTCTCAGTTTCTAACTTACTCAAATGTGAAGTCTTATATTTATATAACATTACCCAGCCTGCTTTCACCAATAAAGTTCCGAAGGAACTTTATTGAAGAATCATTTATTATTTAGATTATCTTCGAAACTGAGAATAGTATTGAGTGTTATAGTGAGCGCAAGCTCACACATATATCATAAACCTTATTCATAGTATTTACATATATGCATTGTTTTGTTTCCTGAGTTCTGATACTTCTTTTTCTTTTGATTCGTTTATATTTTATATATCTCAATATATATAACTCTATAGCAGGGATTATCACGATTAGTTTCGTTATTATATTACTACTTAATTGCTGAAATATCCTTCGGATATTTCAGCCAAAACCTTCACTCTTTAACAGGACTTGTATCCAAGATCATATTTCACTACTCACTTAACCTAGCTGATTTTCATAGCAATCCGTCACAGACGATTACCTACCCGAGCTTAGTATATATTTACATGTGTAAATGCATCGACTAGCGATTATTATATGTGTGATAACACTAGCGGAGCGTCGTTATCTATATTTATTTTTCAGTTTACCTCGACATTAACAAACCCTCAAAATGTCTTAACTTTTTCCCTATAGTATATAATTGAAAAAAATTTTAATATTGTACCCTGGCAAATTTGTTGGCTCGCGCGCCCACTCTAGAAAGCCATTTTTGCTCTTTCAGGCGTAGGGGCCGTAAATTAATTGGCACTAAAGCCAATTTCTAAAATCGGCGCGCGAGCCTACTTTTCAAAAATAGGGGTTAAATATGGTTGTAATGCTCTCTAGCTTTAACCCATGCTAATGCTTTATCATAATCCTCATCAATGATCTTTTTAAATATATTTTTACAACGATCACAACAGAAAGAATATCCATCACCATATAAAGGTCTCCAAAAACTGGAATGTAATTTGCCACAATATAAACAGTATTTTAACGTATCATCAAATGTTTCTTTAGAAGCACAATTTACACATATAAAAATTCCATCATCATTAAATAATCTTAAATGTCCATTAGGTTCAAAACGGTATATATTATCCCAATTTATTTTCTCTTCTCTACTTCTTACTACTCGTACATCATACATAGTAGGACCTATATTTATTATAAATTGATCATCAGTCAATGGAGCTTTAGTAATCGTCTGTATTAAGATTTCATCTTCAGGAGTTCGTAAATCATTATTAATAAAAGGAGTTTCTATAGTACGTTCATTGATGTAATCTCGATTATATTCATCGTATTTCCCAGGAGTACCATAGTAAGCTACCACTAATTTTTCTTTTTTTCTACTATTAATTCTTCTTCTTTTATCATTAATACCATAAGAATAAAATTGTTTTTTAGCGTATAGTTCTTCGCATTCTTTACAACAGAAATGAGGTTTATGTGGAGTAGATACAAATAGTTTAGTACAGTTCCAACATCCTCTTACTATACCATTAGGATTTCGTGCTAATTCATCTTTAATATGCTGTGGGAAGTTTTCATAAGTACAAGGGACTGTTTGTGGTATCATTTTTAATAACCTCCTTAACATTAAACATAAATATTAGTAAAAGATGTTATTAAGTAGTCTATCGCGGTGTAAAATTTAAGGCTGAGGTGAGCAAATTGATTACTGTTAATATGTATGGTTTAATGCCGAATAAGAGAATTCAAAATGAAAATTTACCTATATTTAGATCAGTAGAGCATTTGTTAGATGGTATGAGAGAAGAACTTAAAAAAATTACCAATGTTCAGGAAGAGCAATCTTTTAGTTTTGCATTTCCGATTGAAGTTATTAAAAATTATGAAACTAGGGTTAGGGTATTTGCTAGTGTACCTAATATGATTTTAGATGAAGAAGCTAAAGCAGAATTATTAAGAGATGGTAGTAAGTTTCAGATGAGAACTTATTTGATACTTCCTTATGGAGAAGCTATGTTAATTAAGAATTTTGATAAGATATATGATAATATAGATAAAATAGAAGAAATAGGAATTAATAAGATTAAAGATAATGAAAAGAATAAAAGCGAAACTTTTGAGCAATTTAGAGATAGAATGTTAAGACTAAAAAATGAAGGTTCTACAGTCGGAGAAATGATGAGAGCCACAACAGGATTAGCATATGTATATGAATTAATAGATAATTTTATAGAAGATCATAGAATTGAATTACAAAATAATATGTATGCTAGTATTAAGCAAGTCAGAGAAGAACAAGAAGAAAATGAAGAATTAAGTACTGAATTAGAACTGATAAATAAACACGCTAAAACAGTGTTAAAAGATGATGTAGAAGATGATTTCTTACAATGTATTTATAATGGAGAAGAAATCTCTCAAGAAGAAATGATAAAACGATTAAGTAATCATATGCTATATAAAGAAGATGTAAAAAATGATGATCAAGTTTTTATTGAAGATACATTAGACGATGAATATAGAATAGAGACTAAAAAACTAATTATTACTAGAGATTTCGGTGGCAAGATCAAAATTTCCGCAAAATAATATTTGATTATATACTATAATAATGAATATGACATAAGATCTCTATCAATGTCTACAATGAAAATACTTTGTTTTATATCTATCAGGATGAAAATTGTAATGCGTTAATTTATATCTATATTTGGTTGTAATGTATTTTATCTTAAATTTCTATATATTAATGTATTGGTCTATCATTGATATATCTATTAAAGTTGCTAAAAGAATAAAAAGCTACCCTATGTAGGGTAGCTAAATATTTTTTTATCAAAATATAAAAATTTAAAGACACTTTTCTAATCATAATTTAAGGAGGATAAATCTATGCTTATTGAACCTAAAGTAAGAAGTATGCTTCAAGATGAGGTAACACTTATTCAAAACAAAATGATGGATAAAGTAATTGAAGCATTAGAAAGGCAGATTGCAGACTATAGTACTTTTAATAATACTACAATTGATGTAATTTATGTTTTAATTCAGTTATATGATGAGCACACTAAAGCAATAGTAGATGATATATTACTTCCTCTTGATGACCCTGGGGATCAACGTCCTCTTAATTCTGCAACTTTTGCAATGATTGTAAGACGTTTGAATAAACGTTATTGTAAATTTGTATATGATATATCTAAAGAAAGACTTCCTCAAATTATAGCAGAGAGAAAGAATGCACAAGAAGCTAATAAAGAAGAAGAACCTACTACTGAACCTTCCTTTCCTGAAGAAACTCAAGGAGATGGTGAATAATGTCTTGCGATTGCTGCGAAACAAATAATAAAGATAGTAAATTAGATCCTAAAGAATTAGAAATGATTCAGCGTATTGAGGCTGCTGTAGGATTTGCTATAAATATTAATATGACTAATTTTTATAAACGTGAAATAATGAAAGATGTTATAGAAGCATATACTTATGAATTTGATGAAGATAATTATGAATGTCCAGAAGATTTAAAAGAAGCAAAAGAAAATTGGAAAAACCAAGTGTTAGAAGACTTGGATAAAATCGCTACTGCTCCAGATGGATATTCAGCTACTAAAGAATATGTAAATATTATAACTAAGTTATTGTAATCTAAATATATATGAGGTGGAATAAATCCCACCTCATTTTTTTATCTTCAAAGGAGGTTGTAAAATGAAAGTATATTGTTTATTTGTAGAAGTAACTGATATATATGAGCATAATAATTATAAACAGAGTTTATTTAATAAGAAATTAGTTGCTATTTATTCTACTAGACAAAATGCAGAACAATTTGCTCTAGATAATGGATATATGTTATTAGGCAGTGATACTACTATTGGTGTTCCTGCAGTTATAGAAGAAATAGATATACCAGATCTTACTGTAATAAGATTAGTGACAGCTGTAGTATTAGAAAGAGAAAATGAATATGTATTTGATTTTGGAGCTATGAGTCCATTAAGTGGGAAACAAATCGTAGTTAGAAAGACTCCGGGAAAACATTTACAAGAAGTTATAAATGAGTTACTGCCTACAGTAAAAGATTTATATTATGCTAAATGGCATGAATTTAGTACACAGGTATATACAGATGAACCACATTGTATGTTAGCAAGCATACCTGTTACAGAGAGTTTAAAAGGAGTAAATATAGCACATTTCCCCGTTATAGGAAACACTTTGGGGTAATTTACCATGATTAAACAAATGCTAACCCAAATATATTATATTGGTATTTGTGATAAATGTGGAAAAGAATTTAAAGGACACTTTAGATATAATCCTGATGGTACATATCGAGAACAAAAGTATTGCAGTCCAGAATGTTATGCAAAAGCTAAAACTATTATTAGCCCTGATAAATATATTGCTCATTCTATTGGCGGGAAAAATACTCGTTTAGAGCATGATTTTATTGCAGAACAAATACTCAATAGACCCTTAAAGCCTGGAGAAGTTGTTCATCATCAAGATAAAAATAAAAGTAATAATGATCCTAGTAATCTAAGAATATATCATTCACAGACTGATCATGCTAAGCATCACAATTGTAATCCATTGTCAGTTATCGAAAAACAACTAGAAGATGGTAGCTATATTGTAGTTGATGCAATTCAAGTTGTAGATGTTATTACTGATGAGAATAGAGAATATTGTCAAAATTGTGAAAAGCCTTTTGCTAAATATCATCCTAATAGTAAATTTTGTTCAAAAGATTGTAGAACTGAATATCATAATAAACTTAGAGAAAGTAAATATGGGCCAGGATATTCGCATAAGCATGTAGGAAAAAATGCATATTTAAATACTATATCTTAAACCTCTAACCCTTCAGTTATGATATCTTGTATGGGTCGCCATTTTATACCAAGATCATCTTGGCATTGACGTGTTAACTCTATTAAACCTTTATTAATATATCCACAAAGTAGTCCACTAACTACCATTCGACCTGCTAAACCTGTACTGGTCAAAAACGCAGATACTAATTCGTTAGATCTGTATTCTGAATGAGCTTCTTTCCCTTTAGGTACTACACCACTAGCAACCCCTTTAAGGCCATTTTGAAAAACTAGCTGCCGTGATAGGTAATTCTTTTCTGAATTTTCCCCCACGCCAAACCGTGCATGCGATTTTCACCGCACACGGCTTTCCATCGAGATATTATCCCGACTAAATCCCATTTCTCCATCTTCATTACAAAGACTTCATAGATTCGAGATTCTCCTTTCAGTACATATGTACCTTTCCTCGTTCCAATAATCCTATCTATACATATTTACCCTTAGGTTCCTACTATGTATTTAATAAAATTGATATGCCTATAACATAACATGGTTTTTCATAGAGATAAAGTTACTCAACCACATTTATCAAATACTTTATCGCAGGTTCGTACTCCTAACCATAGGTAATTTATAGACTCCCGGCACTTTATATTATGCCGACTTCACCGAGCTTCTAACAAGTTAATGCTAGTCGGAGATTAGAGAGAGTATTTCAAGACGTTACTCTATCATTCTACTCTTCGGATTATTAGTTCATATAATAATATATAATATTATATGCTATGACTTTATGTATTTAATCATAGAACAAGTCGCACTATCTCCCGCGCCGAATTTATCTGTAGTCATAAGGTAGAATTCTATTAATATGCCTTCTACATTTTTTAGTTTACCCTCCATAGGTAGTTTATCTGTTGAAGCTAATTCATATTCTTTATCTATTTTATGAGATCTCATTACTTTCTTTAGTTTGTTAGTTTTAGCTTCATATTTTTTGACTATTTCTTGTAATGTAGGACTTAATCTATCTAATTCTACTGTTCTATATATTTTTATATCTTGTATTTTGCCTGATACTTTAGCATGGACTTGTTTTCTACCTACGTCTGACATAATAGGATTTTCTTTAGAGATATTTCTAAGTAAAGCATTAGCATCTTCATCTTCAAAAGCATCAGAAAAGATTAATAAGGGTTCACCTTCTTCGATGGGGTCTCCTACTTTAACCATATTATATATATTAGAAGTAGATGCTAAACTGACTTCTTTACAAACAACTAAATCTGTGGCTAGAGCTGTAGCTAAATATTGATCAACATAGGTAGAATCTTCAAATCCCATAGCTGTATTAAGAATACCTACTTTTGCCATTGTACCTATATTATAGGATAATGCATTAGGATTCTTTTGTTTTCCATTACCTATAGCTGGAGAATAATTAGCTTTATTATATGCTAATATATCATTAAATTTTACTTTAGAGCCTTTCTTAATTCCTTTATTCGCATCTAGTTTAGTGGTTACATAAAAACCACCATCTGAATTCTTTTGTATGGTTTCTCTTAAATCTATAAAATCACATTTTTTGGTTCTATCATCTTGTACTACTATATATTCATCAGTACATTCTAAGATAGTACCAGTTTTACCTTTAAATTTATAAGAGAATTTATTACTAGTAAGATAAGGTAATGCTTCATCTGCACCACATGTAATAAGATTAGGCATAGATTTTTTAACAGTCATCATATGTTGAACTGTTTGTGTAAATGCCATAGCAGTTCTCATAGGATCATCTCTATTAATAGCTAAAGGAGACATAGCTTCCATCACAGAGAACGTAGATATATTATGTAGGTTTTTAGGATCTTTAGGAGTAATAAATCCTCGTTTATTTCTTACACCTGCATCTATTGTAGTTTGTCTGTTAATACCAACAGTACCGGCAAAACCGGTAGAAAGACCCAATACACCTAACATAGAATCATCATATGTTCTTTTTTCCATACTAAAAGCTCTTTCACTATTCATGCCAGATAATCCTTTAAATGTTACTTTGTTAGCTGATTCTGCTTCTAATAAAGGTGTAAGAGTAGATAAGTCAGATGAAGTTTGGTCATGAGTTAGAATAGAATCTATAACAGCAGATCTCTTAGCAGTAAATCCTACAGATCCTCTATTACGTTTAATTTGATTTCTATAAGATCCATATTCTTTAGCTAATACAGAATATAAATGACCTACAATAACTTCATTTACTCTCAATCTGTTACCAGTAATATCACTATGCCTATTAAACTTAGAATCTGTTAATAAGCTACTTGCATATAATAGAGCTCCTATATAGTCTGACGGGATATGTAATGTTTTACATATCTCTTGTGTAATAGGGTCCATCATTAAGTCATAAAAGTTATCTAAACCGTCTGCTTTTATACGTCCACCATAATCATCTAAAACTGATAACCACATATCCTTCGTATTAATTTCTTTTATACTATAATTTTCTGTACTTATTTGCATTAAACCATTCATAAGCAGATTATCAGCATCGGATCTCGGTTCATATTTTAAATATCCATCATTAAATTTAATAAAGTCTTCTCCCTTTTTAGGTCTAGTTTCTTGGAATTCATATTTAATTCCTATTTGGTTTAATGCTTTTTGTAATCCTATAGAATAAGCTACAACAGCAATAACAGGAATCTTCATATTAAGGATACTAGCTTCAGAGAACATAAGACGTTTAGATACTGGTGTAATATTATATAATTCTACAAAGTCTTTAGACTTAGCTGTTAATATATCTAATATATGTTCATCGATAGTTTGATCTATTATAGGAATTCTTTTCCCATTTTTTACATATATAGCCATATATTTCTTTGCTAAAGCTACATCTGTTAATTTAGAATCATTTTTTTCTAATGTAGATCTATCAAATGGTAATGTACTAAGATGATCCATATTAAAACTGATATAAGAACCATCTTTGAATTTTATAGTAGAGTATAAGGAAGCTAGATCTATAAAACTAGCAGGTAATGCATATCTTTTACATACTTTCCTATTATCACCAGGAATTACAGTAAATTCTTTTCCTCCATACTTATTAAAGACTTTAACCATCTTATTTACTATTGGTGTAGATTTACCAAAGCCAGACGGACTCTTTCTTCTTATAAATATCTTATTATAGTTAGATACTATTTGCACTGTATCTTCTTCTGTCTTTATTATAGGCAATAACATAAGTTGCCCTATTAATACTTTTTCATTACCTCTTAATTTCATAAACCGATCTCCTACCATTCTAGGTATATCTAGAGTCATAGTAGATCTTTTACCACTTTCTGCATCTTCATACTCTACACTATATGTATCTATATAATCCTCACTAGTACTAGTATTTTCTACATCGATCTTTAATATATTCATAGGATGAGTAACCTTAGTAAAATGATAGAACATAGCAACTATATCTGCTTGCATATCTTTCTCAGTATAAACTGAATTAAAATTAGGAAATTTAACATGAGCCCAGTCAGTATCTATACTATCAACAGGAATACTAGTTTCAGGTATATCATCATTAGTTTCAAATTGTTCTAATAATTCTCCAACTGATTTGCCCCTTATTTCCTTTTTTAACAATTCAGCTTGCATCTTATCATGACGTTCTGCTCTAGCTTTATTAATTTTAATACCTTCATCAGACTGAATATCAAATAATAGTTCTTTAAATTTATCATCTTCTTCTTCATCTATATCATTATCTAGATCAGCCACTGCATTTTGTGCAGTGGTATTTTTCTCTGCTACTTTCTCTAATTTATTGACTAAAGCAGCTTTTTTAATCTCTATATCATCACTAGCATTAGGGTCCTCTAGATATCCATTATCTTCTAAATCATCCTTAGATAAAGTAGATGTACCACCAGTAAGATTATTTATCTTCATACCACCCTTAGAAAATTTATCTGCAAGATGATTCATTATAACTAATTTACTATCTTGAGTTATTTCTTCAGAGTTTTTATAATCTTCTTGTTGTAATCTCTTAATAAGAGTTACAAACTTATTTATATCTCCAGTATTAAGATAAGAAAGATTCATAGTAAAGAAAGCTCTATTAGTAGTAAATACTAGTAATGTATTTTTCCAATTATGTAGTCTTTCTATATCAGTTTTAAAGCTTCTAAATAGTAAACTAATAGGAGTTATCTTTTTTGTATGATCAAAAGCATTTTCATTCTGTTCTACCCACTCATGTACAGGGATTACCATAGTTCTCTTATTATAGGTAGTAAATCTTTTATCATTGATAAATCTATCTATAAAAGCTATAAAGATATCTAATCCTCTATCTCCTGGTAGTTGTTTAGATTTAAAGAATATATTAGTATAATAGCTAAAATCATAATATAGATTCATATCTCTATATAACTTAGGATCAACAAAAGTAAATTGAATACCATCTACTTTTTTCTTAACTTCTTCATATATCTTTAATACTTCTGATTGATTCTTCATTCTACTAGAGTATAGCATTTGTTTTAATATATTACTCATATTATAACTACCATATTTAGTCTGAACTGTTTCTTCATTTAACAAATCTGCTTCTAATAAAGCATCTACAAAATCAGGAAAGTATAGTCTATACTTATAATTCTTATCATTACTAAACAAAGTATCTTCAGTAAGTAATATATCAGAATTATCTTTTAGATTAAAAGCGTCCATAGCTTCAATATCCAAAGGAAGAGTAGATTCATTTATTCTCAACTCTCCCTGTTCATTAAGATTATTATTTATAATAAACTCTATATTCTTTTCTAAAAAATAAGATTTGAAATTCATATCATTAGCTTCTGCAATTTTAAGATTTAAAGTATTAATAGAAGCAGTTATATTAGGAGTTAAAAGATAAACTAGAGAATGTTTAAGTCTATCTTGTTTATCTATAGGATATCTATACTGTCCTTTATACATAATAAGATGCTTTGTTTCATCTAAATATATTGCCATATAGGTACCTCCTCATATTAAATTTTATTCAAATGTCGCCATATATGATTTTGTAAAATCATATATAAACAAAAATATACTATATAGATGAAAGAACCTGAGTATATACGACTGGGAAGTTCATAGATACAAAGGTTTGAAGTGTTAACTTTGTGAACCTGAAAGGAGAAATTACAATGTTCAAGAAATCTTTCAAAAAAATAGGTTTCTCGACCGTCGAGGAGGAGAAGCTGTACACCCAGGCTGAGGTGGATGCCATCCGCCTCAGAGCTAAGAAAGACGGATTTCAAGCTGGACTTATGACCTCAGTGGTCACCTGGCTGGCCAATAAAGCCGTCAATAAAATCGTTGAAAGGCTGCAAAAAGCTGAGTAGACGATTTTCAGCGGTTTGGGAGAACCGCTTTACAAAAATCTCCCATTCTTTTTTTGTTAAAATTATATTTGGTTATATACTATAAATATGAAGGAGGTAAATAATATATAGAATAAGTGATATCGTTTGATATAATAATATGATTAGATTATTAAAAAGAAAGGATACGATAAGTTATGGCAAATCTTACTATTAATGGTATGAGAGAATCTACATTTGGTGATATATTAAATAATTATGCACCTGATGAATTAAGAAATCCTTTATTTGCAAATTTAAGAGTATTTATAGATGCTAATAACAACTTTTGGTTTATAGGTAGTGAAGTAGCTAGTATTATGGGATATGAGAATACAAGAGATGCAGTATTAAGACACGTTCCTGATAATTATAAACAGACAATTACAAGAAATGGAGGTTTGACCGTCGTGAATCCCGACGGTCAAAAAGGAGGTTTCCAAAGTTTAGTTATTATTTATGAACTTGGTATCTATGCTCTTGCTATGCGTTCCCGTTTGCCACAAGCATATGAATTCCAAGATTGGGTATATAGAGTTATTAGTAGAATAAGACAATATGGTGGTTATATTAATCCTAATTTAAAACAAATAGTTGATGTAATACCTGAACAATATAGACAACATTTTTCTAATATGATAGAAGAGAAAAATAGAATTATAGAGAATCAACAAATGATGATAAATGATATGATGCCTAAAGTAGAGTTTTATGATAGAGCAATGGATAGTAGTAATGTAGTTCCTATGACTGTTATAGCTAAAGACTTTGGTATGTCTGCTAATGAATTGCATACTTTGCTTGCTAAATTACAAGTAATATATAGAGTAATGGACACATGGGTATTACATAAACCATATCAAAATAGAGGATTAACTGCTACTAAAAGTCTTGTGACATTAACTGATCAATTTGGTAATATACATTATGATGTTGAAATAGCTACCTATTGGACAGAAAAAGGTAGATTAATGATATATGGTATATTAGCAGCTAATAATCACTTTCCTCTGGCTGAAAGATGAAAGGAGTTTATATATGAAAGTTTATGCTTTAATAGATACTTGGGTAGATTTTTATGCTCTTACCGAGTATGGTACACAACCTTTTCATGAAGATTTAGTTGATATTTATGATAGTAGAGAAAAAGCGGAAAAAGCAGCAATAGAAAAAGGATTTACTTTAGAACCAAGACAGTATTCCAATCAAGCTGGTAAATTTTGTGAGATACGAGAAATAGAAGTTAAATAAATTGGATTTAGTTATGAAAGTATGAAATAGGTTCCCCGTCGATTCGACGGGGTATTGACTGAGCAAATCGCTCGAAAACTATCGAGAGAGGATTATTCAATCCTCTCTTCTTTTTTATAAATTATAAACTTAATAACAGCTGTATAAACTGATTTAATTAGGCGTGAGGGGTATAATCATGAACAAATCAGATTTTTTAAAAGAAATTTCTTCTATGACTAGAGAAGAAATTCAAAAGAAATTATTGGAAGGCTCTGTTAGTAAAAAGAAGATTCAACCTGTTATAGTAACTCCAATTACAAGTATTAAAAGACAGAAGAAAAAGAAAAATGAGTAGTAAAGATAGTGATATTAAATTAACATTTATAACAATGATTTATATTTGTATATATATTGTTTTAATATGCCTTTTCTTTTTTCTCTATTCTTGTATTCAAGTCATTAGAAAACTATATACAAAACTTATTAAGTTTAAAAGGAGGCTATAACTTAAATGACTGTAATTGAATATATAAACCAAATTAGAACTGAAAGAATGCCGGACAATCAAGAAAATACAACAAGAAAATATGCTACTACATCTCAAAAACAAGAAGTATTCGTATGTAATGCTATGATGAATGATACTACATATGAAGTACCTGTATATTCAGGATCTGGATATCAAGGAGTATATAATCCTGCTCAGTCATTTAGAAGAGCTATATCTTCATCTATAAGTCATATGACTGGTATGCCTAGAGTAGAAGCTGATAAGTTGGTTAAAAACTATGAATTTACTCCTGCTGAAGCTACTGAAATATTAAACTTTTCTAAAGAGTTTATTAATACTTATTTACAGACTGGTAGAAAATTACCATTAGGTGGTAGAGAAAGATCTAATATATCTCTTAAATTAAAACCTATAGAAGCTGGGTTTGTATCTTATCCTGTTAAAGTAGGAGAAGATAGTAATGGTAAACCTATATGTGAAACTAAAGAAACATATGTTGGTGGATATGAGACTATTAAAGTATATGGTCCTTGGCCTCAATGGTGCAAAGATAATGTAAAAAATAGGAGAACATAAAATGAGTATTAATTGGACCAACATGGGATTAGAATGTTTAGATCGGGAAATGTAAATGGGATTTTAGATAGGAGGTATTAATAAATGATCAATTCGTCTGAGTTTTGTATGGATTATGTTTTATATATTTATAAATCTACTAAATATATAAGATGTTTTAATGAGCATTTGGTTACTATTGAATCTATAATGCATTCTACCGATAATATGGTACAAACCATGGGTATCAGAATATATCCTATCTTTAAGGAAAAAGATCCTATTGAAATAACATTTTGGGTCGGTAAAAAATGGTCTGAATTTAATGAAGAAGTAGAAAAGATGAGTAAGTATGATTATACTATAGAGGCTAATAATTTGGCTGTATCTTTATATAAAAAGATCTTAGATAGTGTTATTAGCAAACTTCAAGATACATTACAAATTAATAGTGCTTTTAATCCCAAAATATTAGTAGATGATAATGATTATGATATTATCTTAAAGAAAGAGCTTAATCGTGAATATATAATTGAACAAGCCATAAAATATGCACTTGAAAAACAAGGAGGTCAAAAATGCTAATATACAGAGGTTCTGGATCTAAAGAAGAAATAGAATTTATATTAAGATTCGTAAATAAAAGATTATGTATAGATTATGCTAAAACAGAAGATGAATATCTTTATCAATTTAAAAAATTAATAGATGTAATTTTATGTTATAGTAACGTCTTTTTTATTGTATTAGAAGAGAAGAATCAATATAGAATAATAACAACACATATATCTACAACTGATTTTGATTTAGATGTTACTTGCCAGTCTTTACCTGAAACTATATTTAAATTATGTCAATTGGCTTTAGATGATACAGTATGTATCATACCAGAAAGCGATATAGAAAATATAAATGAACAAATTATGGCATTAATTCAAGATGCGATACTTCTATATAATATTAGTATAGATCTAAAAGACGAAAATGTAGATAACTTAATAGAAGAAATAGCTAAAGAAATGCTAAAAATCACCAGGTTTTATAATACATTTGAAAGTCACTCTGTAGAGGTAGTATGCAAATTAACTGGATTAAGTATTGAGAATAAAAAACAAATTAAAATACAATTTTATAATGGTGGGGAAGAAAAATATAACCCTCGTTTTGAAGTAACTTTACAAATGTCTAAGAATCTATTTAAAGAAGCTATTAAAGATATAACAAATAAAGATAGTATATATTATACAGAAGATTGTTCTTGCGGATTATATGTATTATTAAGAGATATTATATTAGCTACTATAGATGAATTAAATAAGAATCTAAATAAACTAGGATTTAATAATATCTTGTATGTAACTGTTAATAATATAATGGATATGACATACTTGCCTAAGATTCATATTAAAGAAGCTGCCAGAATATGTACTTTGCGAGGTATTATAGAGTATCTCAAAAAATACGATAAATGGGATGCTGATACATATAATACTAAATGGCAATGGCTTCTTACTGATAATTTAAGCTAACTCCTTTAATCTCATAATCTCACTCCTCCACATTATTCCCTAGCCATATAGGCTAGGGAATATACCTTTTTGTAAACTTGATTTTGATTATATACTATAATCATGTGAGGTAAATATATCTATGGGTCGTAAATTGTGTTATTTAATGAAAGGAGATCTATATTATGAAACTGCGTAATGATGTTGAGGCTATTATTCACCTTCTTAACAATCAGTTCACTGGTCCGTATTTGTTCCTGGATAATGGAGCTGTAATTAACAAGAATGATATTGAGCATTTTTTAGTAGTACATGCGGTAAATACTGAACCTTGGGATAGGGAAGTTAGTAAGTATAATCCTCCTCAGCAAAGAAAAATTTATAAGAAAAAGGTAGAGAAAACTGAGGAAGAGAAATATGCTGAATTAGAAGCTGAACAAGCTAAGGCAGAGGAGGAAATTACTCGCGATGAACAATCTATCAATTTGGATGATGATGGTGTCTTACATCTTATCGCTAAACAAAGGAAAATCAATTGCCCAAGTACTACGGTGCTTGGGGATGCAAATTGGTTTATTTGTCCCGTTTACAAAGGGATGGACGGTCTTTATCCTCTGTCTTATACTAAGCTTTCTGATGATAAAGGTTATAGAGTGAATGTTATCAATGTTCCTTTATTTAAGATGGACCCTAATACATTGAATGACGAAAACTTTAAAGATTGGGAATTAAATTCCATGTTTATCTTTAATCAGTTATTTGCTCAGAATTCTGATAATAAATTGGGATTGTCTACTCAAACTGTATTCTGTCATAAGAAGATTGACCAACTGACCTATTTTATTAAGAAAGCAATGGATAGACTTAAGATTACTCAGAAGTCTAGAATTAAACTTGGTAATATATTAGTAGATGAAGTGTTAACTTATGTAGGGCAAGAAACGTATAAACAGAATAAAGAGAACATCGCTAATGCTATTAAGAGAAAGAAAGGTAGTAATGAAAAAGCAAATAAATATGAATCAAAAGAAGTACAAGTTATAGATTTAATTGTAGCAGCTTATAAAAGAATTAATGCTGTAGCAGAAAAGAATGAAAAACAGGTACCTATTAGACGAGAATCTACATTCAAGAATATGCTTGCTCAAGTAGTAGATTTAGAAGAAATAGAACATCAACAAGATGCAGAAGAATATATTAAATATTGTCAGTCTTTGAAGAAAGACCCTTATACTCCTACGATGGAAGAAGCTTTGATAGAAACTAAAACACTTAGAGCATCTGACTATATTAGTTCTTTCATTACTTATATTAATACTTCTATCTATCTTACTACTTTACAGACAGAAAAAGATGCAGATAATATGGTTAAACGTTTAGTACATCAACATTATTTGTGGAAGTACTTTGAAGGTATTAAAGGTGTTGCTCATCTTTCTGCAGGTGCTATGATAGCAGATATTGACTTTAGAATGACTGTGCACCCTTCAGGTGTAATCAGATATTTAGGTTTAGATAATGTATTAGACGTACCTAAAAGAGAGCCTGGAGAAATGATGCCTAGAACCGATGCTATTAGGATTATGAGATATCTATTTGAAGATTACAAAGGAATTACTTATAGAATAGAAAATAATAGAACATTTGGTATACCTAAGTTTGATGAAGATGATCAATATATTTGGGAGCATTTCTATAATAGTGATGCTATCCAAACTATTGAACAGTATAAACTTATTCAGAAAGTATATGAATGGCCTAAACTTGGAGATAATTCTATTGATGGAATTTTCAAAGCATTTCCTGAATTTCAAGATTTAGTAACTTTTATTTGGAATAGTATGAATATCATTGAAATAGTAACAGCTGATGGAACAGTTAAGCCTACTATTAAGCATAGAGCTAGAAGTAAGAAATATGATAAAGTTATGACTACTTATCTTGATAAGAATGGTAAAATTAATGTTAAGTGGTCTTTAGGATATAATGCAGAACTTAAATCTAAGATACTACATGTTATGTTTGACTGTATGGAAAAACACAGTAATCCCTATTACATTGAACAAGTCTTTAAACCTTATCAAGAAAGATTAAAAAGACGTTTTGAAATGCAAGGCCAAGAGGTGCCAGCTTCTAAAATTCGTATTATGGCTAGACGTTATACTATTCAAAGATTCTTAGAAGATTTGTGGATGTATTGCAGAAGAGAAAATGGATGGCCCACCAATGGAGGTACTTATTATGAAGCTAAACTCCAAGGTATTCATAGACATGGATTAAATCCTACAATGTATAAATAAATATTTCAATTAAAATGTAAAATGATGTTTTTGTTTATATCTATGCGATAATCAACTGATATTAATCTCTAGGTAAAAGAGTAATAGTTAAGAGACAGGTTCATAAACCTGTCTCTTATTTTTTTTATAAAATATAATTTACGGTTTATAAGGAAAAGATATTCCATATGTTAAGCCATTCGATTGTGTTGTTCCATCCGTTGTTATACAAATATCTCCCTTTGCATCTGTACTGTAATACGTTATACCAAGCTTTTTACATATGGCTTTAGTTACTGCTCGCATTTTATATTTATTACTATTTATTAAACATTTAGGTTCTACAGCTCTAAGCATTTCTTCTGAATTTTGACCATCACCAAAATCATGGTGTGCTGCTTTCATGATATTTGCTTTTAAAGCACTAGCCTTATCTTCTGTATAATATTGTAATACTGTTAAATATGATCTTGGTTTCTTCGGCGTGGTAGTCCACCAAGATGAATGACAATCCCCTGTGAGCAGCATTGAAAAACTCTTATAAACTAATCGTCCTACAATAGAAACACCATTCATCGAACCTGTTTGTAAATCACCACTCTCCAAGGAGTTTTGTGTAGGCCATAAGACTTCAAAAGTAACAGTATTACCAAAGTCTAGTTCATCTCCAGCTTGCAAACGTGTAAGAGGAATATTTTTTTCAGCAAATAAATTTTTATATAAGTCATACCTAGTATTAGTACCTGCAGGAGGAACAATACCATTCCAATATACTTCAGAAACATGAATATTTGCTAATTGCGGATATCGCTCTAATTCTTTATCAGTAGGAGAAATTAAAGCGGCTACATTACCATCATGATCCCAATGTGCGTGTGTTATGATGAGTTTATTAATAGTTGTTACGTTATATCTACTTAATGCATCCATAAACAATTTTCGTTGAGCTTCAGCTTGTTCCATATCATGAGTCTTACCACCATCATCATATCTACCAGTATCGATTAAAATAGTTTGTTCCCCTGTTTGGATTAAAATAGAATCTGCACTACCAACAGCAATGACAGTAATTTTTATAGTATTATCAGACAGAATAGGCGAAGGCGGCTCAGGCTGAGGTTCAGGCTCGGGATCTATTCCATCATCAATATTGTCATCATCTCCACTGCCTTCCCCTGTAATAGTATCTGTATAATTATCTATATCATCATAATATGCTTCTTGTCTTTCAAATACAGTATCAAACCAATCTGCATTCTTTTGAACATTAACTGACCATGATAATCCATCTGTGTTTATTGAAATATCTCCATTTAATCCTGTACAATAAATTTTATTTTTATCTATCCCAGCATCTAAACAGTTTACAAGAGTCTGATGACGAGGAACAATATCCGGTATATGTTCATCAGTAGTATTTATTGAATAACTTGAATTACTAACTAGGAAATATTCAGGACTTATAGCTTGAAGTACTTCTGGGGGATGATGAGAAGCAAGGATATCGTGATGTGCAGCTTTTAATACTGTTGAATATAAATCTATCGGTGAATAAAGATTTAAAAGAGGAGTATAATGCGATGATGTTACCCATGGAGCATAACAATCTCCGGTAAGCATCATAGAAAATTGATTGTAAATTAGTTTTCCTACAATACTACTAGCATTTATATTCCCGTTAGATTTTTCACCTTGAATCCTAGCATCTCCACGCTGTATTACATCGCGGGAATAATTAAAGGCTTCTTCTGTAGGCCATAAGACTTTAAAAATAACAGTATTACCAAAGTCTAGTTCATCTCCAGCTTGCAAACGTGTAAGAGGAATATTTTTTTCAGTACAATCATTAAAATATCGTACATATCTATCTACAAAAGGTCTTTCGATGCCATTAAAATATACATTTTTAACAGTTATTTTAGATAATTGCGGATATAGTGATAATTCTTCAGCAGTAGGAGAAATTAAAGCAGCTACATTACCATCATGATCTATATGAGGATGTGTTATAATAAGTTTATCAATAGTTGTTACATTGTAATTTTTCAATGCATTCATAAACAATGCTTGTTTAGTTGCATTATCTGAACGACCTGTATCGACTAAAATAGTTTGTTCCCCTGTTTGGATTAAAATAGAATCTGCATTTTTAACATCAAGAACAGTAATTTTTATATTTTTATCCAGAATAGGTGGAGGAGAAGGAGGCTCAGGCTTGGGCTCTGGAATAAATTCCGGTTCTTCAAAAAGCAATGTATTGGAAGAGGTTGTGCCTGCTCCGTTAACCTGTACACATTCCAGATAATATCTTCCG
>Ga0247609_10000905_pt1 | contig 37690 bp, 37 predicted proteins | sample 172DNAGHGlowgp2_FD_193487 | JGI IMG/M metagenome (GOLD analysis project Ga0247609, IMG submission 193487) | Sheep rumen microbial communities from Palmerston North, Manawatu-Wanganui, New Zealand - 1728 DNA GHGlow gp2 | ecosystem: Host-associated > Mammals > Digestive system > Stomach > Rumen ... | reverse complement strand
GAGGCAGTAGAAGAATACCTTGAAAACAATAAGCATAAAGATATGAATGAATGGAAGAAAGATAATCCTGACAAGACATATTATAAAGATGACAAATCTAAAGGAGAAGAAAGATAATGGCAGATTTCAGACCTTATGGAACAGATAAAGAATTTGATAAGTTAGTTGATAGTAAAGACTGGCATGTCCGTAGAGAAGTAGCAAAACAGGACTATGGTCTTGAAAGACTCAAAGACGATGAAGAAGAACTTGTCCGTATAGCAGTAGCAAAACAGGGATATGGGCTTGACGAACTTATAAATGACGAAAGTGCCAATGTCCGTATGGAAGTAGCAAAACAAAGTTATGGACTTGACAAACTTATTGATGATGAAAGTAAGTGGGTTCGTCAGGTGGTAGCAGAACAAGACTATGGTCTCGATAGACTGGTTAATGATGAAGAGGCTGTTGTTCGTGTAGCGGTAGCAAGGCAAGGATACGGACTTGATAAACTTGTTGAAGATGAAAATTATCTTGTCCGTGTAACAGTAGCAGAACAAGGTTATGGTCTTGATAAACTCGTTGATGATAAAGATGCAGATATCCGCCATGAAGTAGCAAAACAAGGCTACGGGCTTGATAAACTTATTGATGATGAGGATTATCATGTCCGTTGGGAAGTTGCAAAACAAGGTTATGGGCTTGACAAACTCGTAGATGATAAAAATTGGGAAGTCCGTAAAGCAGTGGCAAGACAAGGTTATGGTCTTGATAAACTTATTGATGATGAAAACTGGGATGTCCATAAGACGGTAAAATGGTATCTTAAAGAGAACGGATATAAAAATGTAGATGAATGGAAAAAAGATAATCCAGACAAAACATATTATAAAGATAATAAGACAAAAGACAAAAATGATAATGAAAAAGATTTATAAAATGAATGGAGGAAGAAAAATGACCAAACTTGAAAAAATTGACGAAATGATAAGAGAGTTCAACAGCGGAGCGAGTGAGGGAATATCCGAAAAAAAACTTATTGATGCGATTGAGCGTGTGCTTGCAGATGAAAAGACCTTTGACAATGAAAAGGAACTCTCCGTAAAATGCAAACAGGGCACTCTCAAGGCATACATTGATGATGATGGTGCTGGTGTTCCCGCTGCTGGCATAATGCTTATCCCTAATGGCATAGATGTTCCCGTTGATCTGGCTTATGTCAAGGAAGATGATAAGAGCACAGACCTTCTTGCAATGCTTTACGGAGATGTTTTTCAGGAGGATTATACGGATCTTGCGGAAATCAAAAGGAAAGACATCGTAAAGGCTTTTGATTATGAAAATAGTCCGTCTCTTGAAGAGGCTCTTTCCAAAGCAGAATACCATTATGTCGGACTGGGAAGTGAAAAGGATTTCAAAAGATATGAAGTATCTTTCAAAAGAAATATAATACCCGAAAGATTAAGGGAACTTGCAGATGTGACTGATGTTGCAGAAGAAAACAATCTCCATTTTCTTTCTTATCCCGATGATGCCCTTCTGGTTCATTTCAAGGACTATGGCGACAAGGGAACTCTTGTAGTGAACCTTATTATGCCTGATAACAGAGTAGGCTATTCGGCAGAGGTTTCCCTTGCCACGCCTTATTATGATATCGCAAAAGAAGCAGTCAGGGAAACAAGGTCAAAGGGAAACGAAAGGGAATAAAAATGAGATACGAAAACGGAAAACTTACCGAAACAGATATTGCGGACAAGATACATATTTCCTACAAAGATGAGAAAATGGAACTTCCGCTTTCTGTCTTTGATGATATAGTGAAACAATATAATGATTCCGTGAAGATATATACTTACGAGATTGATTACGAAACTCCAAATGGTGGTACGGATCAGATACAGTATTGTGCCAGAACGAAAAAAGAGGCGATAGTTCTTCTCAAACAGGAATGTATGAGGAATAATCTCGGTAATCCCATAATTGACAGTATATCATCCGTTTATAATGAAGAAGATGCCCTTGAATATGGGGAGAGGTATGGTTCAATAAGAAGTCCAGAACTCCATCTGCATCTTACGGGAACCATAACCATTGAACTTGACAGGGAGGATTACAAAGGTGATCCCGTTAATGGGAACTTTCCTGCCGACAGTTTTGTAGATTACATAAATACGCTCTGTACCGAAGAACTTAACGGTATTAAACTTGACAAGACCAGTATAAGCATAAATGCTGTTACCGAAGATGCCATAAGGACAACGCTTGCTGTTGACCATAACTTCTTTGCAGTAGTGGATATAGCCTGCACATATGACAAGTTTCTTAAAAGGTGCAGCGGTGAACTGCCAGCAACATGCTTTCCTTATGACGAGGTGAGGCTCAACTTCGCACAGGATACAAAGGATCCCACGATTATGATACACGGAAGGGAAGGCTTTGAAAAGATGAAGTCACTGATAAGGATGAGGGAATATCCCCCGCAGAAGAGATACGAATATATCCTTAACCTTTATGATATGGCAGTGAAATATAACAATGTCGTAAAAGAAGGCAGTTTCTTTGCCATAGACCACATTCTGAAAAGCGGGACTACATTTACTATTGTGCTGAAAACAGAAAAGAACAGTCTTCCATATATGATGTGTGCCATAAATGACTTTGTTAAAAAGGAAAGCATCGAACATCTCACGGCTGAATATGATCTTACCGATGAGGAAGCAGAAGAGATACTTAATGTTTTCCCTTCATTCGTTGAAAGGCTTGATATGTCTTTCAGTAACAATGATTTCCTTAATGATACTGTCCGTATAGCGAAGGGTGTTGTAAAGAAAACGGAAGAAAAAGAAAAAACAGAGTAGGTACAGGAGAAGAATATGTATATTGATGACAGTACAATGGAAAAATTTGTGAAAAATATTTCTTCCAACAAGAAACTGGAATTTTTTGATATTCCCCATGATTTCAAGAATATGGTCAGAGCAACGGAAGGATATACCGAAAATCCCTTAAATCCTAAAATAAGCAGCATCCTTTCAAGTTTTAATTATATCTATATACCATCAGTAAGCTGTGATAAATATTTTCTTAAAACACTCGACCCGAAATTTATGGAAATCCTGATGCGTATGGAGGGAATCAAAGAATTCAAACCTTGTCAGGATTATAATCTGGAATACGATAAGAATATAGCCCTTGAGGATTTTCTTATCTCTCTGGAATATAAAACATTGGATGGTGTTATCAAGATAAGGAATGATGCAAAGGTGGATTTCCTTATCTTTGATAAGAAAATGGGAATGAAGGCAGCGATAGACCTCTCATTCGTGACAAAACTTGTCATAATAGATGCTCTCGGAAAAAGCAATGATGGACCTAAATATGAATATGTAAGAGACCACAGCAGTTTCTATCCCGAAAAAGAAGAAAAATCAATCACTTATGATCCTTCAAAACTTATGGAAGAGATTGAAAAAACCATGAATGATGATAATAACAGAAGACCTTCTTGGGAAGAAGAAGACGAAGAACTGCTGAAGCCCGAAAAGAAAAAGAAGAAAGACTGGGAGATAGAATATTAAAGGAGAAAGATGTAATGGGATATGACGATATGATAACACTGTATGAAAAAGGTGAAAACTGTCCCTCTGCCGTTTCAGAGGTTTATGTAAGTAATATCTTCAATCTCTACAAAAGAATATGTCAAGCCCCTTCGGAATATCCCAAAGGCGAAAAAGAAACATATTCTTTTCTCCTTGAACAGATTTCAGAAGGTGAAAAAATGATTTTCACCGACAGAGAAGAATATGAAATGCATAAACAGGGCACTTTTTCTCCTTATATACTACGGGCAGATAGTGAACTTCCGATAACATATTATTCTTCCAATTACAAGGAGATCGTAAAAGAGGCTATAAAACTCTATAAGGAAGATGATGTATATGGGAAAGCAGAAAGACGGGCTGATGCCGAAATGTATGATGCTTATATCTCTTCCTCTTTCGGCAGAAGCAGTTATGGCATACCACATAATTATCATCCGAGAGATGAGGAACTTATAGGTGGCAGAGAACCCATAGAAGATGTCTTTGAACATAGATACTACCATATCGTTATAAAAGACAGTAAGGATAATGAGATATTCGTCCTTGAAAATGACGAGGACCTTGCCAGAGCGGAAAAAATCATCGGAAAAGACAATTTTATGGAACGATAGGCAGAAAAGAGTGTTTTTCAGCACTCTTTTTTACTTTAAGGTAAAATTTTAATCTGTGCCACACTTTTGTTATGAAGAAGATGTTAAAGACATCGGATAATTATAATAATAGCAAGAAAAGAGGAAAAACAATGGCAAAATTCAGACCTTATGGAACAAATAAAGAACTTGATAAACTGGTTGATAGTGCAGACTGGAGAGACCATTATAAAGTAGCAAGGCAGGGCTATGGGCTTGATAAACTTGTTGATGATAGAGAATCATGGGTTCGTAAGGCAGTAGCAATGAAAGGTTATGGTCTTGAAAAACTTGTCGATGATGAAGATTGTAATGTCCGTGAGACGGTGGCAAAACAGGGCTATGGTCTTGACAGGCTTATTGATGACGAAGACCCAGATGTTCGTATTGCAGTGGCAGAACAAGGTTATGGTCTTGGCAAACTTGTTGATGATAAGTATTTTCTTATTCGCATAGCAGTAGCAAGGCAGGGCTATGGGCTTGACAAACTTATTGATGATGAATATTGGATTGTCCGTAGGGCAGTAGCATATCAGGGTTATGGTCTTGATAAACTCGTTAATGATGAAGATTGGCATGTCCGTGAGGCAGTAAAAGAATATCTTAAAGAAAATAAATATAATGACTTACAAGAATGGAAGAAAGGTAATCCAGACAAAACATATCATAAAGATGATAAATCAAAAGGAGAAGAAAGATAATGGATAGTTACGAATTCGTCTATGATACCGATGATTGCTCAAACATTCATGAAACAGTAGAGGTTAAGAACTGGCTTGAATTACAGGACATTATAAAGAAATACAGGAAAAACGGATGCTATAACATTGATGCAACCTATATTGAAAAGGGTGATAAAGAAACGGAGGAAAAAGCAGATATGGATTATACATTTGATGATGATGGCAATATTACCATAACAGAAAAGAATGTAACACTTACCATTTCTTATGAAGAGATTTTAAAAATCTACTGGCAGTACCAGAAGGAACATTTTCATAAAGAAGATGTAAGGAACAGAATTGAAGAAATGATTGAAGAAGGTCTTCTTCCCGAAAAGGCATATGACAACAAAGAATATATAGATGCTCTTACCGACTATTATAGTAGTGCAATGGAGTATAACAAAGATTTAAGCGAAGATGAGATACGGGGCTGGAATACCCTTCTTGATGATGCTTTTGAAGAAATTAAATATAAGGATTATGAAAAAGAAAGAACCGTACCTGAAAAAGAATAAAGGAGAAGGATATGGAAAATAGCAACAGTTGGCTTGTGAGCCATTTTATAGCATGTGCCGAAAGGAAAATTGAGACTTCCGATAAAATTGAAAGTGTTACTGGTAATGTTCATGACAAACTGCACCTCGGAGGTGAGTTAAGTGAAATCAAGCTGTTTGATGGCAACAAGTGCAGGATTTCATTTTATCTCTATGACAGGGCTATTGAAGAAAGTGATTTCGCAAAGAGTGATGATATTTATGGAAGCGGACTTAACTTAAAGGAAGAAGACCGTATTGAAATAACCGTGATAAACGAAGGGGAGCGGTTCATCGCATTCACCCAGAAGGAGCTGGAAGAAATTTCAGAGAATTATGAAGAGGTATTAGGAAGCATTTCCGAACAGGGGAAAGTTTATATCTGCGGTAATGAAACTGGAAAAGATGAAAACTTCAATATTTATGCCCGTATCCTTGATTGGGATAAAGGAAAGTATGGAACCGATGTAGTGCGGCTTGAAAGGTTCCAGAGAAAAGGTAAAATGCCTTTGAAAGAAACAGTTCTCGATCTTGACAGTTTTTGCAGATATTACAGGCTCGCAAATGAAGAAGAAAGAAAAGAATTTGAAAAAAATCATAATGGGAGCAGAGACGAAAGAGAAATGTAATGAAAGAGAATAATATTAAAATTATTGATGAAGTGAATTTTACGGGCAAGGCTATCGGAAAAGTGGAGATAGGGGATCCTTATTATTTTGAAAATAATGAAGGACTGCATCTTACGGCAAGTAAAAACTGTGCCAAAACTGGCAAGAAAACCTATGCATGTATAAGGAGCATAGATGAACCTTATGAATTTGACGGAAAAACCTATATATCGAAGCAGATTAAAAGTATCATAAGCTGCCTTGATGAAAATGCGAAAGTGATACATGAAGCTCATACAAAAAGCATGTATATACCAGCATTATTAAAGAAAGAAACAGAACTCGGCTGTGATACTGCCTGTTTTGACATCACATTTGATAAAAAGGTTATTGAAATACGCACTCTTTCTGACGGATATTACGGAATGTTCTTTGATTACGGACAGAAAGGCTGGGTATTTGAGAGTAACATTACACAGGATGCTCTTTCATTAAAGGATATGGAAAACAATATCCGTTATCTTCTCAAAGACGAAAAGGAACAGAAAAAAGACAGATAATAATAGTTGACAAAAAACACAAAATGTGCTATTATTTCCACAGATGATATACTATATGTATTCAAAATCAATGAAAAGGAATAAAAATCCGTATGGATGGGATTGAACAATACATAAATATCCGTAAAAAACTCGGCATAAGCCAGAGGAAACTTGCTGAAATGGCAGACCACAATCAGGCTGACATAGCAAGGATAGAAAGCGGAAGGGTAAAAAATCCGAGCATAAGGACTATTGAAAAATTCCTTGATGCTATGGGGTACAGGTTTGAAGCGGTGCCTGCGGATAAGGATATATCAGATAAGGAAGGGGATACATAATGGCTCTGTTCGTTACAAAGAATGTACATAAAAGAAAGAAATGGTTTGATGACCACGGTATTCTTGATTATGCGATAACTACCGAAGACGGGAAAATAATGGAGAGTTTCAAAAGAGTTTTATTTGAAGGAGAAAAAGATGCTGTGCTCATGCCATATAAGGAAGTGCTTGATTACAGCCGTTCACCACGGGAAATATTCCTTCCCGTACTGAATGATTTCCGCACACGATTGAAGACAGCCAGAAATATTATTCATGAAACTGGCGAAGATAATATTCCCGAAGAAGTGTTGCGGACTCTTGTAGAAATATTGGAAAACCCTCCACTTAAAAATGACAATCTGAAAAAGATTGGTTACAAAAGAAATTCAGAAGGAAAGGTTGTTCCGATTGATAAAGGTTTGGGCGAAAAACCATCGCCCGTTGCTGTTCCGCAGAAGAGCACACCGAAGGATTACTTCACAAAACCCTCATCAGACGGACGGCTTTCAGCAGCATTCCTTACAAAGCATATTAACACAATTGATAAAGACAGCAATTTTCCAAACAGATAAAGTTTTAAAGAGGCAGGGAAACCCGCCTCTTTTATTTTTTTACCCCAAAGTTAAAAAATATTTTTACTTTTGGGTAAAATTTTAATCAGTGAAACACATACATACAGAAGGAGTAAAATGAAATATGAAAAAAAGTTTCAAAGATTCCGATATAGGAAGGAAGATATTCGGTCTCGAACTCACATCAGAAGATGTGATATGCCTTAAAAACCCCGTTGGGAACAAGGACAACGAACTGCAGGGGGTTTATATAAGTTTTTATACCGAACTGCAGAAGGAAGGCAAGGAAAAGATACTTGACAGAACAAGGATCCTTGACGAGTTTGAAAGCGGAAGGAAGGTTACTACGCCCGCATTTCTTTCCCTTCTTGATGAAAAAGCAGTATTCCTTGAAGTAAAGAGCAAGGTTTTTGAGAATGGGGAAGTCCTAATGGACATAACGGTGGATGCCCTTGCCGATAAATGTTATGGTATGAGCGGTGTCGTTGAAGATTACAGGCTTTCCGATAATGAGATGAAGATGATGGTGGAAAAAGTAAGCGAATACGAGAGCAGTCCGCTCGCCAAAAACCTTTTCAAACTTGCGGAAGATGCGGAAAAGAAATATGAAATGGATATCCTTAACCGCAAAAAAGCAAAATCTTGGAGACAGTATCTCAGAAAGGACAGGATATGAAATCAAAGAAGCCGATAATCCAGAAGAAACATATCTTCGGTGAGGAAATAGAATATATCAATGGCATATTGAGCGATCATAGCAGACTCCTGATGCTTGAAATGATTAAGGAAAGGGAAGATGAACTGAGCCTTCGTGGAATGGAATATTTCCCAAAGGATAAGATTTCTGCCGATATGAGCGATGCAAGGCTTAAAAGCCAGATAGAGACCATAAAAGATAACCTTATGGCAGATGACAACGAAAGAGAAAAAAGAGCAGACAGATACGAAAGGAGCTAAAAATATGGCATTCGTCATTGGTGAAGGAGATATATTTGCCATCTCACTTAAAAATATTTACGAGAACACCGAAAAAGACGGGAAGAATGTGTTCCTTGAAAAATTCGGTGGTTACATTACGGAAGAAAACGGAACATATGCTTTATATGACAGTAATGACCGTCCCGTGTGCAGGAATATGGAAGAGTGCAGCATAGAAAACATAGATGACAAAAACCATCTGGCAGTGATAAAGGGAAGAACAGGCTTTACCCTTACGAAGAAGGAGTTTGACCTTGCCTTTTTCGGAGATGGGAAGAATATGGAAAAATATTCAGATGAACGGAGCATATAGAAAGATAAAGGAGCAGGGAAATGAAAAATGTAGTCTGCAAGAAGATTAGATATGATTATGAAAACCATGCCGACTACCCTGCAATCATGGAAGTTGCGGCAGAGTGGCTGGAAAAAGATTATGAAAAGAAAAGGGAAGAGGAAGAAAGGACAGACCCAAAAGTAAGGGAATATGCCCTTCCTTTTAGCGTGTTCAAAAACTCATCCGCATACGGAGAGGCATTAAAAAACATTACGGAAAACTTCATGAAGAATTATCTCGGACTTCCAAGCGAGACCATCCTTTCCGTAAATGAAGATTTTACCGATGTCACCTTGCGGAAACAGATATGGGAAAAGTATGGCATAGAACCCCAGAAAATGAAATGGGATTATGCAAATATGGAGAATATCCTTTCCTTCAAGAAAGAAAAAACAATCTCTGGGCTTCTCGGAGATGGGAAATATGAAGAGTTCCTTCATTTCGTTTCAAACTTGGACGGGAATTATTCTTTCAACAACCTTGCCCTTATCTATACGCAGAAACCTGATGCGACAGTATTGCGGAGCCTTAGCGCTTGGCAGAAAGAAGGAAGGAAGATAATAAACCCTATCCGAACAGGGATATTCTATTTTAGAGTAAGACAGGAAATACTCAAAAATGAAAAAGATGTAGATAATTTCGTGAACCGTTATAAAGACAAATATAACTGGGATGAAAAAACCTGTAAGGATAAGAAAGAAGAAGCGATGTCCGAAATAATGCGGTTCGGATACAAGGAGAAAAGGTACGGGTGCTATACCGACACCTTCTATGATGTTTCGGATACGGAACCGATAGGAAGGTTAAGGGAAAAGAAAGTCGTAAACAGGGCAGAACCGAAAGTGGGAAAGCATTTTGAAAATTATGGAGATGTATGTTTCCTTCTTGACTGTGTTTACGGAAACGACAGACCCTCCCTTAACAATACCCTTCCCAAATCGGAAAGGCTTTATACACAGATTTCAAGATACTGTGGCAAGATGCTTAGCTTGCATCCAGACACAATAGATGGCATAAACGGACATATCACATATGACGGCATCATACACAAGCTGGAAACGATAACATCGGCATATTTCATATGCAGGCATCTTGGGATAGAATGTGAAGAAAGGGTCTCCTTTGCGATAGAAAAAACCCTTGAAGAAATGGATCACAGGATAAGCATAGATAATGAACTTATCACTTTCGGTGCGAAAACAATGTTTGAAACCGCATATTTCAGAGGCAGGAAGATGTCAGACCAGTTCATAAGGGAATATACCATAGCAGAGAAGAATATGGATTACGAAAGAAAGAATGAAGATAAAGAGCGGGCATATATAGCCGCTGAAAGAGGGTGAAATAATGGGACAGCACAAATTCGGAGAAACACTTAAAAGATACAGGAAGGAAAATTCCTATACTCTTACATTCGTATCAGAGCATCTTGGCTTTACCCCCGCATTCCTTTCGGGGATTGAGACGGGCACAAGACCGCCTTCGGCACTGTCACTGGAAAAGATAAATGCTTTCTGCGACCTCTGTGGTATTGAAGACAAGGAGAAGATAGACATGTGCTATCTTATGCTCGATGAGTGTGATAAGGTTCCGAGCGACATCGTGACCGCCCTTCTCGAATATGATGAAAATGCCGAGAAAAAACCGAGACAGAGACAGAAAGAGATGGAAAGATAATATACAATAAACAGACAGGAGGAAAAACAAAATGGCTTTCGCAAAACTTAAAGAGTGGAAAGACAACATCAAAAGAACCGCACTCGGACTTGCCGATACGGTCATCGGAAAGGTAGAGGGAGCACTTGCGAGCATAACCCCGAAGGAAGAAGCAGAACAGAAAGAGGCAGTGGAAGGTTTCAGAAAAGAAAGTAAATCCTTCCTTGACAGAGTAAGGTCTTTAAGGGATAAGATAAACTCTGGAAAGATGATGACTGCTTTTACCGCACAGACTATCCCAGTATTCAGATATGCCGATGTAGAGATCGACAAGTTCGGAAACACAAGGGATTTTCAGGGACTTTCAAATGCCTTAAATGCATCTTCAAAGGAATTTGATGTAATACAGAACAGGCAGAAGGCAGTTGAGCGGATCGTAGGTATTGTTAATTCTTCACCAGAGAACTGGAAGATATTTAAGAATGAAAAAACCAATACCCTTGACTTTGTGGATTTTAAAAATCTCGGCAAGGACAATTCTGTATATTCCATTTCATTAAGCACTGGCAATTCTATCGCTGTCCGTAGTTTTGATGAACTTGTAGGAAAGTCTCCTATCCATCAGGATATGGCTGGAAGGCTTAAAGGAAATATCGGTCTTGGCGACAAGTATAAAGGATACTTTGATAAAAACAGTGTCAGTGCATCCGAATATAGAAAAGAAACAGATGAATTGATTGGTTATGTTGAGGAACTTCTTGATGAGGAAGCGGCAACAAGAGAACAAAATCTCTCGACCCTTTCTTCGTATGCACAGAATATGCTTGACAAGAATGTAAACCATCCCGAAAAGATGGCTGCACTTTCATTCATTGCAGCAAACTATGATGAGACCATATCCAAGTCAAGCCTTGCGAACAGTATTATCATCAAGGATAATCTGTCACCCGAAAACAAACTGATAATCAATTATGACGGAAGTGGAAAACTTGACAATATTGCTTTCCGTTCATCAAACGGAGCATCAACCATTGTTTATGACAGTGAAAGCAAGCAGTTTGATATGATTGACAGTCTTGCTTACAGAAGGCTCATAGACAGACCCATATTAAAGGGACTTCTTTCAAATGAACTTCTTGAAGAAATCATGCAGAAACATGATGGGCTTGGAAGAGCAGTTGAAAAGCCGAGGAAGGACGAGTTCTTATATAACCTCCAGAATACCCCTATCTATACAAATGACGGGCTTTCAAAGATGAAACCTTCTTATACCGAGCCTGCCAATAACAGATTCAACAGTAATCTCGGTGATAAAGAGTATAAGACAAACATCAAGATGATGAGGAAGATAGAAGAGCAGTATGACAAGGCATTTCCTGAAGCACAGGTAAGTTTCAATGAGTTCAATAATTCCATCAATGTGGATTATAATGGAAAGCATATGTCTGTCCTCTACGATAACAAAGGAGAACTTCACAGTGTATTCGTAAGACCCGAAGAAGGAAATTACAAGAGCATTACGCCCGTATTTTCTAATGATGTGTTCAATAAGATTTACGAAAAGGATGAAACAGTCAAATCACTTTTGAAGAATATTCCCGATAACAACCTTCTGCAGAGGGCGAGAAATGCGGAATTTATTGATAAAATGGCTGGAAAGGGCAAGGGAAATAAGGAAATTCATGAAAGGGATTGACAAAGGAACTTTCATGTGTTAGTGTGTTACAGAAAAGCCACTCCTTTAATGAGATATAAAATATTGTTAAAGCACCAGATGAACTCTGGTGCTTTTTCTCATTTTTCTATCTGTGTTCTGTTACCGAACCTTGTTTTCACATCTTTAATTCCTATGCTTTCAAGGAAGTCAAGAAATTCTTCCTTTTTCATGCAGTTGTATGACGGAAATTTTTCTTCGTAATTGGGAGTGTGGTGAAACTTTTTGATCTCATCTGGCTTTAAGGCTAATATTATGCCATAGAACTCTTCATGTGTCATGGAATCTTTTAACTGTTCCCTTCCCCATTTATCAAGCAAAGGTATGAGAGCAATATCATCATATTCCGAAAGACCGAGTTCCGATTTCTGCTGGTCTATGCTCCACTGCCTTAATGCAAAGTCTTCTTCAAGCTGTTCTTTGGTATATTTTTCAAGATATCCATGATAACCTTCCTTATACCGTCTTAATAACTGTATCTTATGTTTCAATCTGATATACGGATTAGACTGCCACCCTCTGTCACATTCCTTACTTTCTTCCGCATCTTCAACTTCCCATCTTTCTTCGTTGCTTATTTCAGAAATATGTTCTTTGAGGTATGCGAGCCTGTCCTGTTTCTTCTGATATTCTTCGTCCTGCTTACGCATTTCTTCTTTCTCTTCTTCAGTGGCATCTTCTGGATGATTCAGGAGATGTTGCTTACGCCATATTATCTCCCATTCTTTTTTGCTTTTTTCTCTTTCATCTTCTTTTTCTTTTTCACTTAATGGATTGATAATATTATTCAAGCTGCCGATAAGGTCAAGACCTTCGCCTACTGTTACTCTGCCTTCTCTGCGGTATTGACTTATTTCTTTTGCTCTTCTGTGTTTCATTTCATCACGGTGTCCGTTCACATAATCGGTTTTTGAAAGAAAGAACTCTGTTTTATATTCAGGAGTAAGGAAAGGAAACAGTCTCAAATGCCCTTTGAAGGCTTTAAGTTCTTCCCTGTAAGCACCAGAACGGGGATTGTAATAATCAAATCCATCCTGATAGTCCACTCTGTCCTGTGGTGTATTATATGAGAAGTCCTGTAATGCCTTATTATAGAACTTTGCGGCTTTCATTATAAGTTTTACAGTTTCCTTCGGCTTTTTGTTTATCAGTTCAATGTCAACTTTTTCGGTAAAGGGATGTATGCACTGTTCGTACAGCCTTACCTCACTGATGTCTCCGTATTTAAGGCTTTCATTTTCCATTATATAGGAAATTTCTTCCCTGCTTTTCTTTCTTTTCCTTAACCTTTCTTCCGTATCGGAGGGGAGGGCATCAATGAGTACCACAAGGCAGCGGTCTGCACCGTAGAGGCTTTTCATTTTTGCCACATCTTCAATATCCCTTACACAGATATAGTTTTTATTTTCTTCCCTGAACATATCGGAAGGAATGTTTCTCTGCATATTCTCGAACTTGTATTCCTTTATGAAAGCATCACGGATTTCAGTCTTGCCCGTTCCTTCTTTTCCTACAAGGACGATGAGCATATGTTCTCCACCGAAATGTTCTTTTTTCCCGAAGTTAAACATTATCGTTTTTCCTTTCCTTTGTTTTCATTTCATCATAAAGCATTTCCGCTTCCTGTGTACTGTATTCATCCATGTCCTTCTTTAATTTTCCGACTTTCATCTGTGATATGTACTGGTGACATTTAAAGCCACCTATGAATATTTTGATTACCGCTTTGTAAATATAATATATTAAGAAAGGAGGAAACCAGATATATGCAATCCCCAGTAACACAAAGGTTATTGCATATGGATCATACAGTATCCCCGGTATGTATATGAAGAATACTCCCAAACACATAAGTGCATACAGATATGCTTTAAAATCATCTGCCACAACCATATACACCATCAATCCACCAATGGAAAGGAAACCGCATATGGTTGAGATGGTCACTGCTTTTTTGAACCATGCAAATTTCCGTAAGGCACTGTCTTTATAGTTCTTCTTTCTGGCTATCTTTGCCATTTTCCGTAATTTCTTTTCTTCCGTCATGATACCGAACTCATATCGGCAGGTCTCATACAGTACGAGAGCGAGAAAGAAGATTATGAATATCGCTTTTACTATAATGCTTTTAAGGAAAATATCAGGGCTAAGGTTAAATCTTCCGTTAAGTACGGACTCGTCCAAGAAATACAGTATGACACAGTATGCCAGAAGGACGAGGACAGTAGCTAATGCACACTTAATGATACGGAAGAACATACGGAAACCGAAACCCGTCCAGTCAAGGAAGGTTTTGTTTTCCTTTGCACCCATTCTGCCATAGGCAGTTTCACGCAGTTTGTTTTCATCATCTTTTTTCATTTTGCTTTTCCTTTTTATTATCGTATTTCTGTTCTTATCATTGCCATATTGTCTCCCCAACTGTATTATACTATATTTTTTAACTTTTGTCTTGTATGAATTGGAATTTATCATAAAATATTTTTTGATGCCAATCATATAAGAAAAAGGCAGAAAATAATTCAAATAATAAATAAAAGACTTGACTCTCGGTAAATAAAGTGATATTATGAGAGTAGGAATTTTTTATCCTTTAAAAATTAAAAAGGTATGCCCCCTGATCTGGAACATCATCATATTTGAATGGTGGGATTAGGAAAAACCGTTAAATATATGTATTATTACAGTCATCAGTGGGCAGAATCTATATTGATTCTGTCCTTTTTTGTTGCATAAGGATAATTCAAATAATAAATAAGAGGAGACAGAGAAATGACTTACGATGAGGCAATGATAGGAATGGCAATGAGCGAGGCAAAGAGAACGGGACTTAATGTATTCTGGAACGGAAGGAACAGTTCCTTTGCATATACCGATGCCGAAGGGCTTATAGATGTAGAGGTAAGGAAGAAGTTCGACAAGATGTTCTTCGTCCCCATAAACACCGATGAAAGCGGAAGAAAAAGCTATGGGGAGAGGGAAGAACTCATCACCATTAAATCCGATAAGGGCATCATAGACCTTGATGTATGGACTAAAATGCCCGACACATTAAGAGACCTTGTAAATTACTGGCAGTATGACCGAAAGGATTTCGGTATTGACGGCATAAAGGAAAAATATCTGCTGAAAGGAGAGATGGAGAGATGAAAGGACACTTTTCAATGACACCCGAGCTTTCAATAATTGAGGATATACTTAACAAAAAGAAAGATTTCGTTGTATTTTCCGTATCCACATCGGGAATTGACAATACGACCTATAACAAGCATCTTCCTATAAGGGCTGCTGCACAGCATTATGTATTCAACAGCAGTTACGGAAAATATGAACTTCAGGATACATTTGACAAACTCATTGCCTGTGACAAGGAGATTATTGATTATTCAATGACAAGGCTTGAAAAGTACAATCCCTTCACAAGTGCAAAGATAGACAGGGAGAAATATCTTAAAGGCGAAGGAGTGCTTTCACAGGAAGAGTTTAAAAAGGAATTTTACGAATACTTTGAACCTTTCAAGGTTGGAAAAGTGCCTATTATAACAAATAACTTCAAACATTCCGTGACATATCTTGACAAGATCGGATGCGGTGAACTCCTTACCGAAAAAAGAAAAGAAAACGAAATCGCTGACCAGACCGAAGCATCAAAGGAATATGTCACATCAATCGGACGGGATGAGAAAAAATATTATCTCGGTGACATTATGAACATAATGGAAGGCAAACCCGAAAACGCACCGAGACCGAATGTTTCTGGTACTGTTGAGAGATGCAAGATAATAGCAGATTTCGTTATCTATTACGGAAGGGAAAAGGGTTTCCTTATTGATGAAAGGACTGCCGAAAGGAACAAACAGGACATTATGGACAGTGAGAATTTCAAGAACGAAGGCAAGGAAAAATACAGAAATTCCTCCCTTGAAGAAAAACTCAATACCCTTATCAGCAAGAAAGTCATCGTGCCCGACATGATAAACGATCCCTCATCAGACTGTGCCCTTAACCGTTTCTATGAAATGTACAGTAAGAAGAACGGAAACAAGGGTTTTACGGTACTTATGGTAGCTACTACTGGCTTTGATGCTGGTGATGTACCTATTCAGGTAGCCATCCAGCCGTGGAACATAAATGATGACGGAGGCTGTACTTTCGTTTCCAAAGGAGCATGCGTATTCAATGTTCAGGCAGACAGTTACAGTCTTAAAAGAGCGATTGAGATAAAAGAGGGCGGTGGATTTGATGCTTTTGCCTATGCTGGCATCAAACTTGAAGATTACAAACTCGGAAAGAAAGTCTTTTCGGAAGAACAGGCAGTAAGTGCGATAAGGAATTACTTTGAGGATTACAGCCTTGACGATTATCCCCTTCTCGTGAACGGAACATCAAGGAACAAGAAAATGAGCCTTGCGGGAGCGGCTATATCAAAAATAAGTTCCCTCCCGATATGCGAAGCACCTTTCATTGACTTTACACAGGTCATCAAGGAATATTTCTATGCGGCATATAACGATCAGGAGAAGTATTCGGTAAATGCAATGTTACCGAATAAGGAAGTTACCCCTGCAAGTTTTTCACTTGAAGCAGTCGTTATGGCAAATGGCTCATCTTCCATAAACGGAGCAAAACTCCGCTGTGGTGCTACCGCATACCTTGCTGGCGCAATAGGAAGGCAGTATGTGAATGAGATCGCCAAGAAAGAAGATATGGTGATTGCGGTTCCTTCCGCATACAGAAAGAAAGATGAGGAAGAAGAATATACCGAAGAAGATGCCGAAACCCTCATTGACAATGTGACGAATGATTTTGTTGAGGATGAAAACGAAACTGCCGAGGAAATGGAAGAAAAAGAAAAAATGACCGAGAAGGAAGAAAATGAGAATGATATTTCTTCCGATAAGGAAGAAGATACGGAAAAAGAAGCCGTACCGCTGTCTTCTGATACAAAAGAAGAGGAGGGTGGAGCCGAAGATAAACCTTCTGCTTCTTTGGAAGAAAAGAAACCTATACCCGTTCCCGTACCCAGACCTGAAAATCTGAAAACCAAATGGCGCAAGGTAAAGAACGACAAGGCGATTCAGAAAGAAGAAACGGAAACACCGAAGGAAGAGGTTAAGGAAGAGCCGAAGGTGGAGCCAAAGGAAGAAATAAAAGAAGAAAGCAACAAGGCAGCAAAGGAAGAAACCAAAATAACATCTGATAAGCCAGTTACGGAACAGCCCGTAAAAGAAGATGTAAAGCCCGTTACGGAAGTTAAGGAAAATGTTTCCGATATTCCCATGCAGAAGGTTTCCGATACATCAGCACTTGAAAATTCCGTTCAGAAGCTCGTAGAGGTTATCGACAGACAGAACGCACTCCTTAATGTGCAGTATGGAATACTCTCAAATATCGCAATGAAACAGATGACGATGCTTGAAAGCCTTATAAAGAAGAACGAACAGGAACTCAACTTTGATTATTCTGACAGAAGTCAGGTATCGGGTTACATAGATGTCCTTAAAGAAAGCATTGCATTGCTTACGGAGAATGTAAACCCAAAAGCAAGGGAAAACCTTTATGATGCAAATGATTCCTTATCGGAAAGCCAGAAAATAATAAACGGACTTGAAAAAGGCAGGGACGAGAACAAGAAAGGCAAATAAATGATGCTGCGGTATTACCCTGAAAGGATAAACAGGGATATAAAAATCGAAGATGCCATAGAGAGATACACGAACAGCCGTATTTCAAGGGATGGCAGGCATTTCCAATGTCCTTCACCCGCCCATGCGGACAATAAGCCTTCGGCAACCGTAAAATATAATGTATGCCGTTGCTGGTCCTGCGGTGTTTCATATAATCCCATTTCGCTTTATATGGATGTTTTAGGAGTATCCTTCCCAGACGCCTGTAAGGGTCTTATAGAGGATTTCGGTCTGTCTATGGAAGATTACTCAAACATTGATGAGGTAAGGGCAGAACAGGAATATAAAAAAGATGAGAACCGTTTCCCCTTTGACACAAAGGAACTTGATATGATAGGTCTTACGGAAGGGGCATCGGGATTCTCACAGGACTATGGCAAACATAAAGTATATAACTTTGATACAAGGAAAGTAGAGATAATGCCTTATGGCATATACAGGGTTGAGACACCCACCCTTCATTCAATGTGGAAAGAAGGAAAGAAAGATGAAGTCCTTCGCCTTATAAGCGATAAATGTTTTGAAAAGAAGACTTTCTTTGAGGAACTTGCCGAGAAATATAAAGAGTGTGACAATGAACTGCTTGACGGCAGAAATGAAGAAAGCCTTAACGAAGGAAACGAGAATGTGAAATATTATGGCTCGCATAAGGCAGAGGGATATAAACTCTCTGATGAGGCTATGTCACTTGCTCTTGATTACCTCACCCATAAGGATTACATCAGTGAGATAAAAAGATGCAGTGATATGGTAAAGAAGATTGAAGAAACAGAACAGAAGATAGAAAAAGAAAAAAGAATGATACGGAAAACCGCTTGGAAAGGCAAGTCGGGGAAAGGATAGGAAATGGCTACTTTTATGGTGGATTCACAAGGGGAAGTCCATTATACTGCCGATACTTCAAGAAAATTCAAGATAGTATCAAAAGAAGTAAAACTGGATTTTCTTGAAAAACTGAAAGCCTCATACATTGAAAAAATGACAGAACTCGGACATCCCTTAAAAGCAGACAGCGTGCAGATGGCATATATGCCTTTGGGACCAAAGGATAAAATGATTTCTTTCATCAAGGTAAGACTTGATGCGGATAATCCCGATGTCAAAAAGGCAAATGAATACAAAAGAGGTTTTTACACACCAGAAAATGAAGATGAGAAATATTATTATGAAAGCATCCTTTCTTCAAAGAATGGCTGGAAGATTGAATGGTTCGCCCTTTTCGGATATACCTTCACTATTGAACGGAACCTGTATGACCTTAAACCTTTTGATGCACTTGACGAACATGCGATGACCGCAGCAAAACTGCTGGCAAAATTCCACGATGAAAACGAAGACAGGAGTAAGATAACATCTCCGTTTTACAATTATTTCATATATACTGGCGAAAGGAATATAAGGACACTGCTCTCAAATGCTTTTGAAGTACCGCAACAGCACCTCAGCATGTTCAAGCTGGCAACGGAAATACCGCTTGAAAATCCAGCCGCAAAGCACGATCTTTCGTTTATGGAGGATTTGTTGGTCGCATCAGTGGACTGTCAGTTCGCAAAGGATACTTTCAGTAACAAGGAACAGAAAGTGTCCTGTGTAGAGGCTAACGAAATGACCCAAAGGCTTCTTTACATAAATGATTTCCGTTTCCGTGGCAATGTTTATGAAATATACAATAATTTCAAGGAACATCTCAAAGAAAAAGAACCTACCCTTGATGTCAAATACAAGGGAAGCAGACTTCTCTTCACGGAACGCATTGACGAAGAAAGGTTAAAGAATGATAAGAATTACCATCCGTACAGAAGACCTATAATCGCACATATATGTCAGGTTCAGGACAAGATATTTTTTGTCACGAAAATCGGTCTCCTTTCAACTGACGGGCTGAAACATTACCTTGCCAACAAGGAATGGCTTTTTATGACGGATGTGGGGGCACTCTTAATACCAAATGAATATGACAATGTATATGATTATAAAGCGGAACTTTCAAAGCAGGCAGAATTTGAACGGAGACGGCTTGTCATGGAAGGAAAGAAAGACGAAATAACAAACGAAAACGAAGAAACAAAAAGAAAACTGTCCCCAAGGGAAAGATGGGGACGAAGAAAACAATCCATAAAGGAGGACAGATAAAATGCCCGATGAAAAGAACAAAACAGAAAATAAAATAGCAGAAGAGACAGTCAGCGAAATTGATGGCTTGGTCAATAAGAGTGACGGACTTTCTGATAATATGTTACCGGGGAAACTTAAATTTGCCCTTGACAGCATACTTAAGTTCCTGCGGCTGATAAGAGATAAACTTAAATCCGCTATCGAATGGTACGACAGCGAGAAAGTATTCAAGAAGTTTGGCGGTGCTGCCGTCATCAAGGAATTTCTTGAAAAAACGGATGAGATAATCGAGCAGGTAAAGGAGATGAACTCAAAGGGCATTTCCAACAATGAAAAAATTGACAAATTTTCTGGAAAAATAACAAGTATCTTCAATACAATGATGGCTAAAGAGGGTATGTCAATTGATGATCTTAATTCCGTTTCAACAGCCAGCAAACAGTTGACGGAAATCAAGGAAAGCATCTATGAGGAAACCGCAAAGAAGTTCAGGGAGATGAGGGACAAAGGACTTCTTCCCGAAAGATATTATGAAAAGGATAATGAACTTTACATAGTCTCGCAGGATCCGTTAAATGAAACACTTAAGATTTCAAAAGTGACATACCTTAAAGATGAAAGCGAAAATGCGAATGTAAGGATAGAACTTGATGAGGAGCTTGATATTACGGAAGAAGAACTGGAAAAGAATTATGCTCCTTTTGTTCCAGAAGAACCGAAAACATTCAATTCACAGAACGATCCTTTTAAAGTTGCCGTCATTACTTTCGGTCTCGTAAGAGGAAAAGCGATAAACGAAGCCGTACACGAAGAAATGGAAAGGATTTATAACAACCAGTATTCCGTAAGGCTCAATCAGGCAGCGGAATCCGTTCAGCAGTCTGACGGATATGATTTCACTTATGACAAGGAAAAGCATATCCTTAAGATGAAGAATGAAAAGGGTTTCTTCCAGTTTGAAAAGAAAGATAATGAAATACAGGCTTTCTTCTTTGATAAGACAGAAGACTGGAACGGAGTAGGCAAGGGACTTCTCGTAGGTGACTGGAAAGCGGATAAGGACGGTCATGTGAATGTCAGCATGCAGACACTTGATAAGAAGTTCAACTTCCAGAAATGTCTCCGCAGTACGCCCGTAAAGGAACTTATGTACAGTTTCGGCATCAACAAGAGTGCTATGGATATCCTTATAGGAAAAGGTGGTACACAGGAATGGAAAGAGGTCAAGGCAGAAGAAAGGCATAAAGTGACCGAAATCTACAAGAGCATCAAGGACAAGGGTGCAAATGTACAGCTCAACAGTGAGGATAACGGGAAAATGGGCATCGGTATCTCCTCAATGAAGAAGAACAACAAGGAATATACACTTTTCCTTTCATTTGATGAGAACGGAAATCCTGAAAACATCTTCAGGCAGAAAAGCAGCGTAAGCGGTAACAAGGCTATGGAAAAGATTTTCACCATAGAAGACAATGCCTTCAAGCCTACCCTTAATCTTTCAAGGGAATATTCAAATGCTGGTTTCAGATATTGCATAAATGTCCTTAATGCAGAACTTGCGGAAAAGGGAATAGAACCCATCACTCTCGGCAAGAAGGATGTAAACCACATAAAGACCGCAAAGGGGGAAAAGAATGAAAACAGTAACTCTCGATGAAATGGTAAGCCGTGTTGAAGAAACGGAAAAAATCACGAAAGAGCCGAAAGCCGCTGCCGATAAGTTTTCAAAACTTGCAGAAAGGCTTGTCCAGATAGCAGAGGATGATAAATGCAGGATACTTACCGATTATGATGCGGATGGTATCTGTTCCGCATATATAATCCAGAAAACCCTTAACACCCTTAATCCCAACCTTAAGACAGAGGTCATATGCAACGACAGAAGAGGTGTTTATGGCGTACCGAAGAACATTGAGGGTGACGGAAGTCCTACGATAGTCCTTGACATGGGTTCAAATGAACTTGATTACATCAGAAAGACTTTCGGAAGGGATTCCGTGATAATAGACCACCACCTTGTAAATGATGAGAAAGATGCGGAAGAGTTCAGGCAGAATAACAATCTTCTTAATCTCCATACCCTTCCCGAAGAGCCTGATTACTGCACAACTGGTCTTGCAGTCCGTCTGTATGAAACGATTAAAGAGGAAAAAGAACTTAAAACCTCACTCCTTACCGATAACGGGATAAAGATAATAGGCGGTATAGGAACAGTAGCGGATATGGTAAACCTTCTTGATGCAAATTCCTTTAACAGAAGGATAGTCAAGGAAGGAATGAAAGCCATTGAGGATGCCGCACCCGAAAATACGGATTTCTTCGTGGGATATATGCTTGAAATGGCAGGAATGTATGATGTGGAGCCTGTAACGGCAAATGACCTTGCGTTCAATGTCGCACCCCTTATCAATGCGGCATCAAGAATGTCGGAAATAATAGAAGACAATGGGGCACAGAGGCTCTATGATGCACTTTCTGGTACGGGAAATCCGAGACATTGCGGAAAAATGCTTGAATGGGCAAGGGATAACAATGAAGAAAGAAAAAACCGCATAAACGAGGTGATAAGGTCTCTTGATTACTGCCAGACCCTTCAGAAAGAAAGATATTCAGACAGTAACCTTATCGTTTATGAACTGCCAGAGGGTTTTCCCCATGCTTTCTGCGGGCTTGTAGCGGGAAAGATGGGCGAGGCTACCGACAAACCTATCATCTGTGTGGTAAAGAAGACAGATGAGAACGGAAAGACCTTCTATCAGGGTTCTGGAAGAAGTGCCTCTGGATATCCTTCCTTAAAGGAATATATGGATTATGTGAGGGACGAGATGGAGAGCGTAGGTCAGGTTCTTGCCTGTGGCGGTCATACCGATGCGATAGGAATATCAAAAATAAGCGATCTTGACCTTTTCAGGGACATAATCCTTGACAGTTCTGATAAGTTCGTAAGGAAAGACGAAGAACTTATGGTGCTTAAACTCTCCCTTGAAGAAATATCGGCACCTGAAACACTTGAAAAGGTAATGAAACTTGAACCTCTCGGAATGGGCAACTCAATACCGCCCGTGATAGTTGAAGGGGCAATGACTACAAGTACCTTAAAGAATATTCCTGTATGGAAAAGGCTTGAGGTCAAAGATGATAAGGGTGGTAAGGTTTCAGTCCTTGACTGGTCTTATGATGACAACGAATATTTAAGGGATGCGAAAAAGAATGTAAGGTTTCTCGCAAATCTCGGCTTTTCACACTTCAAAGGTTTCCATCTTGAACTCCAGTCCGAATGGAACAGACAGTTCTATGATGATAACAAACCTTCCAAAAGAAAGAATATGGAGATAAGCAAATGAAAAATTCCGACATATTTTATATAACGGATACTGAAACAACAGGACTTAATCCGCAGACTGCGGATATAATTGAAATATCTATCCTTACTGTTGAGAAGCAGGGTGAGGGCAAGTTCGCAGTGGTTGACGAATATGACAGTTATATCAATCCACTGTATCCTTTACCGCCAGAGATAGTAAGGTTCAACCAGATGTACAACACGGGGATAACGGATGATTTTCTTTCCGATAAACCGCTGGCACAGTTCGTGGCAAACGATATAATGGATATATTCGGCAGATATCCCATAGTGGTAGGACATAACATAAGTTTCGATCTGGGCTTCATAGACAAACTTTACAGACAGTACCTCGGCATTCCGTTTGAATATATAGCAAAATATGATACCCTTGCGGATTGCAAAAAGGTTTTCCCCAATGCAGAGAACCATAAACTCGCAACCATGTTTGAAATGTCCAAAAAGGAGTTTTCATCGGAACACCCTAACTTCCATAATTCCCTTGCGGACTGTTATGCGACACTTGATGTATTGAAAATGCTTGCCGATAAAGAAATAAAAGACAGAGAAGAAAGGAAATACAAAAATGGATTTTACAGAGGTTATTAAATCATATCACGGTCCCTATTCATTTACAGAGCAGAGTGATTTCAACAGGGAACTCATAAGATCCCTTGAATCGGAAGTAAATTATTTCGGTTACAAGCCTTCGGACACACTTGAAAAGATAAAGGAGGCGGGCGGTCTTGCGGAAATGAACCTTGAAAACCTTGCTGCCGAGTGGGTGAGCATATGGTCGAAGAATGGCTATACTGACGACAGGAACGAAGACAGTGTAAATATGTGCCGTAAAATCGCAGAGATATATAATGAAAAGACTGGCAAATATCCTTACAGATTTGAAAGAGGTGAAAGGCTTTACCCCCACCTTGAAGACTGTGCTTACAGTATGCATAAGACCCTTATGCAGAGTGCATCGAATCTTTTTGTCAAAGTTCTCCGTGACAAAGACCCCCTTGTACGCAATGTCACCAATAAGGAATGGGGCATTGATGATACGAAAGATGTGCGTTTTCCTATGATATAAGGAATTAAAAATCCACAAAAATAGTTTGATAAATTCCAATATATACATGACTTTATAATTCATCTGTGGTATAATAGAACCATAAAACATAGGAACTGCCTGATACAAAAAGGAGGAAATTCATATGTTAAAAGATATCATAAGGTACATTATAAAAAGACAGATATGGAGGATTATCAGAAGATGAACATGACACTACTGGAATACGCACGGAAAAGAGAATGTGATGCCATCAGTCTCAGGGGTTATATGGAAACACTTGATGATGAGAGAAAACGAGCCTTCTATGCGAAGTATATGGAATATGGTGACAATCCAGATGGTTCGGATACATATCTCCATACTTATGTAAAGTCCCAGCTTGACAAGGACTTTGACAGAGATAAGTTCTGGGAAGAACATCCCGAATACAAACCCATTGAAGATGAACCAGTTGAAAATACTGAAAGCATTACTGAAAAGGAGACAGAAAAAATGACAAAAATGTCAAATGAAGAGATGAAGGAAAAGTTCAGACAGGCTGCCGAGCGTGCAAGGGCTAATGCGAACAATACCGAAGAAAGCCCCAAAGATGATGAAATAGACAACATTAAGGCTGATGAAGAATATGATGATGATGAAGAGGAATACGAAGAAAGCTATGAGACAGTAGAAGATACTGCCGAGAACGAAGAAGCAGAAAATACTCCTTCCGAAGATTTCATCAATAAGCCCGAACCTGCGAAAGAGCCTGCGGAAGAACCGAAGGAAGAAAAGCCGACAAAGCCCAAGAAGGCAAAGGCGGTAAAGGAAGACAAGCCTGTTGTGAGAAAGAAGAAGAGTAAACTTAATCCACCGAAGGGATATTTCGCATCTGGAACGGAAGAAAATGGTGGTCTTGAAACGATACAGAAGACAAGAAAGTTCCTTGTCGCAAACGGAATGAAACTTGATGAGGTTGCTTTCCTTTCTGATGAAGAGACAAAAGAAACATTCAATAAGGAATACCTTGTACTTGAATATATGGGTGAGACCATTGTGATAAGGCGTGAAGCCCTTGAAGGAATAAGAGAAGACATATTCCTTCCCAATACCGAAGAATAACCATAAGTTTTTTGTTAATCCTAATTTAGTGGCAGGGTTTTCTGCCCTGCCACACTCCTTTGAAGAGGTAGTCGGATGGTAAAAATGATAAGCCTTGATACTTCCACAAGGTCTACGGGTTATGCCATATGGAACGAGGGAGAACTTGAAAAGACTGGCTTTATCTTACGGGAAAAGGAAGAAGATTTTTCAATAATGCTCGTAAAGTTATGGGACTTTCTTGACAAGGAAAAACCCGATATTGTCGTAACTGAACTCACGGTAGTGGTAAGAAATGCAGATGTTCAGAGAAAACTCACGGAAATGCTTGCGATATGCCACTTGTGGTGCCTTAAAAACAATGCCTTTTATAAGGAGTTAAGACCTACTTCGTGGCGAAAGATAATCGGTGATGTTATTTCCGAAAAACCCCCGAAGAAAAGGGAAAGCCTTAAAGAATGGTCTGTAAATCTTGTGAAGATAATTTTTGAAAGAGAAGTCAATGATGATATAGCAGATGCAATACTGCTCGGACAGGCATACTGCTTTATGGCTTCGTAACATTAAATCCCTACTTAAATGTAATCGTAGGGCTGTATGCAACACTGTAGTCTATGATTTTACACTACTCGTAGGGCTGACAACTTTTTTTTACCCCCAGATTCAAGTCTTGAAGTCTTATGATTTTACACTGCTCGTAGGGTAATATAGCAATATATGACAAAATAATATCAATTAGGAGAAAGTGACAATGAGTATAGAAGCTGATGTATGTGCTTGCTGCAAAGAAATATGGAATCATAATAATCTTGAATCAATAAACCTTGGCAAACATAAACTCTATCTATGTCCTGATTGTTTTAAAGAATATGACGAAATTATAAAGCGGGCATATACAGACGGACAGAAAAATCCATCCCAAAAATACAAGGATTGGTTACATGAATAGGAGAAAAAATCACAAGAATCATTAAGCACAAAATATAAATCCCTACTTAAAGTAGATTTGAGGGTTTAAAACCTTACGAATTTACAAGGTTCGTAGGGAGAAAACTCTTCAAACAGAAACGAGGAATAATAAATATGAGAACAATAACAAAAACACATACTGGAATGATTGTTTCCGATGATGAATTGAAACTGGAATACCTCTATGTTGGTGACTACGGCAAGGAAAACAATATAAAGGCAGACTTTCTCGGCTACACAAAGAGAATCGAAAAAGTCGAACACAGGGACATTGATATAACGGACAAACTTGTTGTGACCGTATCTTCTCAAAAAGGATGTCCGATGGCTTGTGATTTCTGTGATTGTCCTAAATATGGTTTTCACGGAAACTGTTCAGTTGTAGAACTTATTTCGGAGATTACAACTGGAATAGCATTGTCTGGAATCAAACACGGAAAGAGACTCAATGTGCATTTTGCCCGTATGGGTGAGCCTACATTCAATCCCGATGTTATAAAGGCTGCCACCATTATGGCTACTATGGTAGAGGCTGGGAACACCGTAAGTTTTGATGAATATCACCCAGTAGTGTCTACCATGATGCCTAAAGGCAATAACCATCTTGAAGAATTTTTACAGGAATGGGTTAAGTGGGGTAAAACATACGGTGGAGAAGATGGTTTTGGACTTCAGTTCTCTATCAATACTCTTAATGAAACGGACAGAAACCAGATGTTCCGAAACAGATCGCTTTCCTTATGGGAGATAGCTGACATTATCCAAAGGCTTCCTGCTCCCGCCAAAAGAAAGTACACACTCAATTTTGCGGTAACAAGCAAAAGCGACCTAAATCCTGTTCTTATGGATCACTTCTTTGACAAAGAGAAGTGTATTGTTAAGATCACCCCTATCCACGAAACCCACGAGGCTGTAAATCAGGGTTATGAAATCGTCAAAGATTTCGATGTCTACGAAAAGTTTGAAAGACCTCTTGTGAAAGCTGGATGGGATGTTATCGTGTTCGTACCGTCCGAAGAGGAAGATAAGGACAGGATTACCTGTGGAAACTCTCTGATAGCAAAAGCTAAAAATAACGATGAATTGTGACACTGTATTATGATAATGATACGAGTAAGAACACAAAATCAAATATCATAATTTTACTGAACGGAGGAAGTTATGAATTGCCCAGAATGTGGTACACCCCTTGGTGTTATAGATAGCAGGACACAAAAAGATAACTCTATCCGAAGAAAAAGGATATGTAATTCTTGTGGGAAAAGATACAGCACGATAGAAATGCTTACGGAAGACTACAACCACAAGAAAGAAGTATTTGCCAGAATGAAGGCTGGTGCCAATGAAAACAGATTACTGGAAGAAATCATTGCCGTGGCAAGACAACGGCTCGACAAAAAGAAAAAATAAATCAAAAAGCCATCCTAAAAAAGAATAAGAATGGTTTTTTAATCAGTGAAACACATATATGTAGATAATCTTTCCAATGAGGTGTAAAGATGATATTTACAGATGAACTTATACAGGAAGTAAAAGACAAGACTGACATAGTAAAGATAATAAGCCGATATACCACCCTTCATAAAGAAGGGGAGGAATATATCGGCTATTGTCCGTTCCATAAGGAAAGTACACCCTCTTTCCATGTATATCCAGAGGATAAATCATTTAAGTGTTTCGGTTGCGGTGAGACTGGTGATGTCTTTACCTTTCTCATGAAAGCCGAAAATATGGAATTTGATGAGGTTATGGCAAGGCTTTCAAGAGCCTGCAATGTTAAACTTCCACCGAGATATACGGAAGAAGAAAACAAGCGGTATGATGCCCTTATGAACATAAACGAAAGGGCTTGTACATATTACAGGGAAATGGCTCGTAAAAGCCTTGCTGCTCTCGGTTATATACGGCAGAGAGGACTTGACAACACGACCTTAAAGAATTTCAGCATAGGTTTCTGTCCTGAAAACTCCAATCTCTATCAGATGCTTAAAAAGGATTATGATGATGCAACCTTAAGGGAAAGCGGTCTTTTCATCATAAACGAAAGAGGTGCGATTGACAAGTTCGCTGGAAGGCTCATCTTTCCCATTAAGGACAAAGATGGCAACATAATCGCCTTTGGGGGAAGGATAATAAAAAACGATCCCGATGCGGCAAAGTATATCAATTCATATGATTCCCTTGTGTACAGTAAGAGCCATAACCTTTTTGCTCTTGATGTGGCAAAGAACACGAGCAGAAACTACCTTCTTCTCTGCGAGGGGTATATGGATGCAATCTCACTTCATCAGGCTGGCTTTGACAATGCCATAGCAAGTCTCGGAACTGCACTTACGAAAGAACAGGCAAGCCTTATCGCAAGGCATACGGACGAAGTGATACTCACACAGGACAGTGATGAGGCAGGTATTAAAGCCATACTCCGTTCCATTCCTCTTTTAAGGGAAAATAATATCGTAGCAAAAGTCCTTGATATGTCTCCTTATAAAGACCCAGACGAGTTCATAAAGAATGAAGGCAGGGATGCCTTTCAGGAAAGGATTGACAAAGCAGTTCCCGCTTTCCTGTTTGAACTGAAACAGAAAGCAAAAGACCTTAACCTTGACAATCCGCTTGTAAAAAAGGAGTTCTTCAATAAGGCAGTAAGATGTCTTGCGGAAGAAGTCAAAAAGGACAAGAGACAGATGTGTATTGATATCCTTCATGATGAATATGGTTTCAAGAAAGAGAACATCATTAGGCAGATGAAAATAGAAGATATGTATATAAGATAGGAGATAAATTATGGTAACAAAGGTTTGGAAAGTATATGGAAGAAACGGACACAGACAGAGCAGGTCTTTTTATCCTTCTTCGTATCTGGAAATAAAAGACAGAAATGTCATCATTTACGAAATGAACAGTGATGTCACTGGAACAAACGAATACACTCTTTTTGCAGTCACTGCCGAAAACGAGGCACTGGCAAAAGATGAGTGCAGAGGACAGATAAGTGACGGAGTATTTGAAAATGTAAATGTCGGAAGAAGGGAAGAAGTACCGCTGACCGATGAGATAAGGGAGATAATGGCAACAATTCCCAATCTCCGTGATTTGTATAAGAGTGAGAATGAGGGTAAAAAACACAATATATCAGAACCCGAAAGGGATTGATGAAATCATTGACAAAATCCGATTTTTGAATATAATATAGCCATTAAGATATATCATTCAGAAATGATATGTTTATAATGATATAAATCTCTACTTAATGTAGATTTGAGGGTTTTGAACCTTACGAATTTACAAGGCTCGTAGGGAGTGGTACAGCCATCAGGGAGAACCCTTCTGGTTTTGAACCTTACGAATTTACAAGGTTCGTAGGGATAATCGGCTGTAAAAGCATTTTATAAAAGGGTTTGGAACCTTACGAATTTACAAGGTATGTAGGGTTGTTGGATATTATCAACAAAAACTGGAATTATATTAAACCTTACAAATAACAAAATAAAAATCCCTACTTAACTTAATGTAAATTTGAAGTTTTGGGATCTTGCGGATTTACAAGACTCGTAGGGTTGAGAATTCGGATTTCTATTGAGGCTTTAAACTCCCATGATTTTACACTACTCGTAGGGATACAGGCATGATTACTACCCCACTCTCAGTTTTAGAACCCTATGATTTTACACTACCTGTAGGGAAAAAAGCAGTTTGATGATGGATTAAAAGCGTTTTAGAACCCTATGATTTTATACTACTCATAGGGTGGCTGCTCATTTTTAGATTGAATAGGCAAAACCCTACTGTATATTTGTAGGCTGATAACACGGGAATATCCGTGTTATTTTTTTAAATAATGTGATAAATTCCAAAATATACATGACAAGGTAATTCAGATATGCTATAATAGGCACATAACAATAAAGGAGTATATTAAATTATAGTCTTGTATAATTCCTACTGATGTAGGAATATAGTCCGAACAAAATAATTCAGAGAAAGGTAAAAAGAAAATGAGTGTATTTTCTAAGTACAGGAATTTCTTTCCTGTAAAAAAGAGCATTTCCCTCGGTGCGATACCTACCCCCGTCACTGTCAGCAACATGAAGAAGGACAGAATACTGGAGAACGACATCATAAGGGAAGAAAGAGCATCCAGAATGGAAGATGTGTATGATGAAGAATACAAGAAACTCATTGAAAAAATTCTTTCATCAATGGATAACAAGAAGGAACTCAAAGAACTTATCTCCGCATACGAAAAGAGAAAAGAAGACAGAAATGGTTATGCCGATGCCGAAAACGATTTCGTTGAAAGCATCAGCAAGGCACTGTCCGAAAGCGAGGAATATAAAAATCTCTGTAATGCAGAATATTTCTCAAAGGAACTCCCCAAAAAGGTAAGCAGTGAGATTGCCGATCTTATCTCAAAACTCAATTTCGGTTCATTTGAGACACACAGAAAGACAAGGACAACACTGTTCGGTGTAAAGGATGGTTCGGTCGCAAAAAGGATAGGACATGACAATTTCCTCATCTATATGGATAACTGCGCCAAACTTGAAAACGCACTTAGCATACTCGGCAAGGAAACGCTTGAAAAGTATGTTGCGGAAATGGGTGATGCGTCCGACATAACTGAAGAACTGATATATGGCTATGCCGAAAAGGAAAATTATATCTCCCTTTTCTCCCAAAAAGCCATTGATGACTATAATCTCCTTATTAACGGATACACCGTTGGCAAAAGAACGAAGATAAAGGGCATCAACGAACTTATAAATGAACATAATCAGCAGGAGAAGGAAAAAGAAATGAAACTTGCATTTCTTTCAAAACTCCAGAAACTCCCCCTGTTCGATGCCACATCATACTCTGTTATTCCCGAAAGTTTCAGCAGTGACAGTGAACTTATTGAAAGCATTGATATGCTCTACAATAAGGATATCGGTGAAAGAAAGAGCCTTAAGTCCGTGATTGAAAATGCTGCAAAGATATTCCTCGGTTTCTCGGAGGTATATGATCTTTCCCATATATATATCAATCCGAAGAAGAATAATGCATTCTCAAAGAATTTCCTCGGAAAATGGAATATCCTTGAAAGGCTTTTCAAGGAAGATTTCGCAAAAAAGAATGAAAGCCCCAAACTTAAAGGCAAGAAACTTGACAAACTCGTTGAAGATGCCTATAAAAACAAGGTGTTTTCATTCACCGATGTTGAAAAGATAGCCGATATGTGTGACGGCTTTGAAGAGTTCAGCATTGAAAAGGCATATATAAGGGATATCTTGGACAAAGCACTTGCAGTAAGCAATGCATACAACGAATATAAGGCATATATGGAAGAAAGAGAGAAGATGGAGAATGCTCCTGCTATCAAAAGGGATAATAGGGCAGCGGCAGTTATCCGTGAACTCTGCCTTGCGGTAAAAGAGTGTGAGAGAAGCCTTATATATATCCTTCATGGTGAAGAACTTATTGAAGTCGGCGCTGAAGGAGATGCGGTGTTCTACGAGAAATTCAATTCCCTTGCCGAAACCATTAAGGACAGCGACAGACTGTACAATAAGATAAGGAATTTCGTTTCACAGACAAAGGTATCGGAAGATAAGACAAGACTGATGTTCAATAATGACGAATTCCTTAAGGGATGGTCAGACAGTTCCAAAAAGGGCGGTGCGATAATCCGTGATGGAAAGGAATATTACCTTATCTGCATCATGAAAGGCTTCAAAGGTATTGAAAATATCCAGTCCGATGGCAATGACCTTGACCTTATGGAGTATAACTTCACGGGTGATGTATCAAAATGTCTCGGCAAGAACCTTATGTACACTGGTATGAAGAACAAGAGTGGTGCTGGCAGTAAGTATGTGTATAACGAGAACTCAAAAATCGTTGCTGATTACGGACTTACCGAAGATGTCTTCAATGCATATCAGAACGGCATCCATACAAAAGGATATGCCGATCAGGGATATACGGAAGAAGAACATAAAGATGCCTTAAGGAAGATCATAAGATACTTCAACAAAGCCCTTCCCCTTGCTTATTCTGGCTTTGATGCCGAAGGCTTAAGGGACGACTATGAGACTTTCAATGAATACTGCAATGAACTGAACAAGAGGAACTTCACTCTCGGTTTCCGTAAGGCATCAAGGACGAAGATTGATGAATATGAAAAGGCTGGCTACATATACAAGTTCCGTATATGGTGCAGGGACTTCTCGGAAAAGGCATACGGCATCAAGCAGAATTATGCCCTCATCTTCAATGCACTGTTCAACGAAAAGAACGAATATTATTCAAAGATAAGGCTCTGCGGTTCGGCAAAACTTATCTTCGTTAAGGCAAGCATCAAGGACGAGGATAAGGTAGTCCATAAGGCTGGTCAGCCTATAAGGAATAAAAATCCCAAGAGCGGAAAGCCTACATCTACATATTCATATGACATCATTAAGGACAGAAGAAAGTTAAAAGACCACTATATAATCCAGTTGCCTTATGAGATCAACAGACAGGCTCTCGGAAATCCCGTTAATCTTAATGCAGTCGTGCTTGATGATATAAGGAACGGAAACCTTAAATCAATAGTATCCATTAAGACGGGGCAGGATAATCTTCTGTGGGTATGTGTTACCGATATGGAAGGTAATATAAAGAAACAGTATCCCCTTAATGTGATTGATAATAATGATTACAGAGAGAAAATCTCTGCCCGTCAGAATGAAATGAAGAGTGGTAACAAGGAGTGGAGACCGGGGGCTGACATAAAGAGTCTTAAAGAAGGATATCTCACCCTTGCGATAAGAAAGATAGTTGATGCGGTATTCGAGAATGATGCGATACTTCTTCTTGAAAGCAGTAATGGCAACAAGAAAGAAAAGACATTCGGAGTGGATACGAGACTGTATGACAGACTTGCCGACATGCTTCAGGTAAAACTTCATTACTGTTTCTCAAAGAGAAAGCCTTTCCTTGAAGAAGGCGGTCTCCTTAATGCATATCAGCTCTGCGGTGCTCTGCCTACTGGTGACAAGAAAAAGAAAGTATTCCAGAACGGAATAGTATTCTTCACAAATACTGCCTATACCAAGAACACGGATCCTATCACTGGTTTCGTGCCTCCCGTGATAGGCGAATATCTGAACCTCAAATCAGCAATCTCCATTATATCAAATATAAAGGAAATCGGCTATGAAAAAGGTCAGTATTATCTTCTCATTGATAAGAAGATGTATAAGAACAACTATGAGGGCAAGACCGACTGGAAGTGTTATATCGCAGGAGAAAGGATTGTCGCAATAAGGGATGACAGCCTCGCAAGAGGAAGAAGATACGAAAAAGCGGATATCGGCAAGATATTTGCAGACTTCCTTAAAGAAAATGGAATTGATGCAAACAAGAATATCAAAGAGCAGATACTTGAAAGGGATGACAAGCCGTTTTTCGCATCACTTCTTGAAATACTTAACAATGTGTTCAGAATGAACAACGGACATGGTGATGAAAACTTCTTCGTATCTCCCGTCAAGAATGACAAAGGCTTATTCTTTGACAGTCGTATATCAAAGGAAATCCCCTGTACCGATGCCAATGCTGCTTACAATATGGCAAGGAAGATGGTTATTTCCATAGAGAAGATAAAGAACGAAGAAACAAAGACCATCCCCACAACCGCTGAATATCTTGAACGCATACAGAAGTAACTGCAAATCTTGGTCTTAATCTTAAAATCGGAAATGCTTTTCGGTAAGAATAGACAAAGAAAATGATTATATTATCCTTTAAACCCTTGTAATTCTGGTAAAAATGCCAGTACAGGGGTTTAAGGGAATATAAAAATACCTACTCTTGTAGGTCGGCAAAAGAGCTTCTTCTATCAGCTTTGTTTAAGGGAATATAAAAATACCTACTCTTGTAGGTAGACAGTTCCTATGTAATGTAAAGATTATTTAAAGGAACATAAAAATACCTACTCTTGTAGGCACTTTGACAAGGAGACTGGTCATTATATTGGTTTAAGGGAATATAAAAATACCTACTCTTGTAGGTTTCTTCGTCCTGCTTTTTCTGCTTTGTTTAAGGGAATGTAAAAATACCTACTCTTGTAGGTTGAAGGAACAGTACCCCGTTTAAAGGAATGTAAAAATACCTACTCTTGTAGGTTCTATGGCGATCTTAAGGAGAATGAAGTTTAAAGGAATGTAAAAATACCTACTCTTGTAGGTATGCTTGGCAAAGAGCCTGATGAAGAGTTTAAAGGAATGTAAAAATACCTACTCTTGTAGGTGTTTGTTCTGTCTCGCATGATTTGCTGTTTAAGGAAATATAAAAATACCTACTCTTATAGGTGGTGCTGTTATATTTGTCAACATAGTAAGTTTAAGGGAATATAAAAATACCTACTCTTGTAGGTTCTATGTAAAAGAACATGATATCGGTCGTTTAAAGGAATGTAAAAATACCTACTCTTGTAGGTGTATTACTTTGATAGATACAATCCCAAAGTTTAAAGGAATGTAAAAATACCTACTCTTGTAGGTTTAATAGACCTCTAATCTCATCATGTGTTTAAGGAAATATAAAAATACCTACTCTTGTAGGTTCGACTATTATTCTGCAAGAGGATGGCTTAAAGGGTATAAAAATACCTACTTTTGTAGGTATGCTTGACAAATGTTTCTTTCTGCATTTAAAGAAAATATAAAAATACCTACTCTTGTAGGTAAAAGTACAAGTCTGAAAGAATGGAAGTTTAAAGGAATATAAAAATACCTACTCTTGTAGGTAGTACCCTACGAAGGATATCTTATGGTGTTTAAAGGAATGTAAAAATACCTACTCTTGTAGGTACAGTATGCCTCATATAACTTACAATTGTTTAAGGGAATATAAAAATACCTACTCTTGTAGGTACCATGTCCAAGCGGTTCTTTATCATGTTTACTGACTAAATTCCTACTTTCAGTAGGAAGAGTATGTTGTATTCGGATATGAAATATTTCAAAAATAGTTTGATGGATTGGAATATATACAAGACTTTATAATTCCTTTGTGGTATAATAGAAGAAAAAAACAAAGGAAAACCTATGAGAAAGAAAGCATATCTGCTATTGTGTCTTTTACTTCTGACTGGCTGTGAAAGACCTGTAAATACAGAAAGTACGGAAAAACCGATAACACCGATACAGAATATTGTCGCAACGGAAGATGTGGCATATACACCTACTGATACGGTCTTTCCGATAAATGAAAATCCTTTGCCTTCATCTGCCCCAACAGAGATAGTTTTATCAGATGAAACAATGCTGATCGGTGATGCGGAAAAAGACAGTGTTTTTACGGGTGACAGATTGTACGCATCGGAATGGAAAGATATTCCTTATGCCACGATAAACAACAATATACCTTTCTTTACCAAAGAAGAGAAAGAGAACTGTTATAAGAACGGACAGTATGTTTCATTTGAGAATTACAGTCCTCTTGATGCTTTAAACCGCACCAGACAGGCTTTGGTGTGCGTAGGCATTGATACTATGCCTACGGAAGAAAGAGGCGAAATCGGGCAGATAAAGCCCTCTGGCTGGCAGACATCAAAGTATCCGAGGGAAGTGATAGAAGACCTTTTCCTTTATAACCGCTGCCACCTATCGGCATACGAACTCACATCCGAGAATGATAATGCCTTAAACCTTATGACTGGCACAAGGTATATGAATGTAGAGGGTATGCTCCCTTTTGAAAATAAGATAGCAAATTTCATAAGGAAAAATAAGGACATGCATGTCCTTTACCGCATAACTCCCGAATATAAGGAAGATGATCTTGTGGCACAGGGTATCCTTATGGAAGGATATTCGCTTGAAGATAATGGCAAAGGGATATGTTTCTGTGTATTCTGTTATAATGTCCAGCCTTTTATAGAAATAGATTACAGAACTGGTGAAAACCGCCTTTCCCCTGACTATGATAGCAGAGAGGAGAGTGGTGAGGAAAAGACATATATCCTTAACACGAACTCAATGAAAATACATACTCCCGACTGTGAAGCGGTAAGGGATATGAAAGATAAGAACAAAAAGGAAGTCACCGCAATGCTTGAAGAACTCTTAAAGGAGGGTTATAAGCCCTGCGGTATATGTAATGCGGGACAATGACGAAAGGGGTGTAAACAATGGACAGACCTAAAATCTACAACATCTATATGCTCGGCAGATTTGCCGTATGTCCGAAATGCAAGGGAACAGTAAGGGAACTTCACGGGGATTTCTTACAGTGTTTTGACTGTACGAGCATATTCAGTCTTCTTGATGATGAAGAACAATACAAATATTTAAGTTCCGACAGGGAACTTGTAGTGAAGGAAATGCCACTAAAACAAAGCAAGGGTTAAAAAGATGAATGAGATAAAAGAAAAAGCATTATGTACAAAAGACTTTTCCTTGTTTGGAAAGAGTTCTTTTAATTCTTATACGGTTACAGACGAACTGAATTCATTCGCAAAGAATATTCATGAGAACATGCCGAAAAGCAAGGTTGGCGGTTACTTTCATTCCTTCGTGGATGACAGTGATTTCATCACTTCCAAAAGGTTTGAAAGATTTGCCACAAAGGTCAATGCCGAACTGAATGGCTATGTGACAAAATATTTTATGTTCAACAATATGGAGAAGCTGAAAACACAACAATATAATGGCAAAGATCCTTTATATGTTATGCTCCGTGACGGAATAATGCTTGATATCGGTCTCTGCTTCATGCGGATCGAGCAGAAAAACGCAGACTTCGGAAAGGAAGTATATTCCACGCAGTTACTTTCACATCTGTACCCATGCAGGCATTCGCCCCTTAATTACTATATGGTGAAAATCATAAGTGAATATATCCAAAACAACAAAGCTGATATTACTGCTTTTGAAGAGGAATTAAAAGAGGCAGAAAAAGAGCGGAAAGCAATGAGTGCAAAAGAGCAGCTAAAACAAGCCATTGAAGCGGGTGTTCCGCTGATGGGGGATACAAGAAAACTCTTTCTTGGGACTAATTTCGTTATATCACATATTCCCGTGATAAACGGCATAGAGAGATATTTTGAAGAGGCTGATGAAAAAGTATATGAGGGTGTAGACATCCCAACTGCATCGGAACTGTATTTTTCCTGTGTAACCCAGACACTTAAATTGTACATTAAAAGAAAAATCCTTTTCAACAAGGATATATCAGAAGTAAACTGGACTACTTTTGTAAGCCAGA
>Ga0247609_10000903_pt1 | contig 37827 bp, 70 predicted proteins | sample 172DNAGHGlowgp2_FD_193487 | JGI IMG/M metagenome (GOLD analysis project Ga0247609, IMG submission 193487) | Sheep rumen microbial communities from Palmerston North, Manawatu-Wanganui, New Zealand - 1728 DNA GHGlow gp2 | ecosystem: Host-associated > Mammals > Digestive system > Stomach > Rumen ... | reverse complement strand
ATTTTATATATATATTATTATTATATATATATATTATATATATATTATATATATTATATATTATTATTATATATATTATATATATTATATATTATATATATATTATTATTATATATATTATATATTATATATATATTATATATATTATATATATATTATATATTATATATATATTATTATATATAGGAAAAATTATTCCCTAGTTGCGGAGTTGAGGCGCTTCCAGCTCCATAGCTAAAGCAATGGAGTGGAAGTCGCCAAATAATAGTCAGATACAGACAAAAGCAGGAAACCGCCATAGTAAAAGAATGGTGTGACAAGGGACAGAGCTCGAAAGCGCCAGTCTATTTATCTCTTCTACTGGATAGCAATAATAAGAAGGATATTTGTTAAGGGAAGATATTGGAGAAGAGAGGGATTGCTATTGCTATTGGATTACGAAGGTTATGAAGAGAGAAGAGAAGAGAAGAGAGGAGATTTGCGGAGAAAACTGTGGGCCACACCTCGCTCTGAATTTTTTTCTTCTTTCTCCGTCTCCGTTTTCCTTATCCTCTCATCTCTCTTAATCCAATTTTCTACCCCTCGGCCTCTATGCGATAATTTTATCGTACGGAGGCTTTTTTTGCGTTTAAATAGGCAAATTTTGCCATTTCGCTATATCCAGAAGCGAAAAAGAGAAACGAAAGAGTGGCGCATTGGCGCTCTGATCATAGTCACACCTGCGATCCGCCAGCTTTTCCCCTCTCTTCTGGATAAAATATACAAAATTTGATAAAAAAATCGTTAATTTTTCTCTATTTTAACGAAATTTTCGTTATTTTGACGAAAATTTATTAAAATTTTTGTATATTTTGACGAAAATAATCAAAATCGTCGAGAAAAATGAGATAAATGAAGAAGAAAACGTGAAAAAGGACGAGAAAACGTAAAAATATCCAAATTTTGCCATCTAGATAATAGTGAGGTACTTTTGGGAGCTGAGGAAAAATGGAAAATGGCGGCGCCAGGTTTGTCCGCCGGCAAGGGGCTTTAGTGAAGTTGGCAAAGCGGGCCTTTTCTTGCGTCCGACCGCGCGGCGATGAAGCCAAGGGGCGAAGAAGCGTAATTTTGGGAGCGTGGGTGCAAAAGAGCGAGGTCACTTTTGTGAGCGGAAAATTTGCGTATAGAAGAGGAACGGAAAGGTCGGGTTCCAATCGAGGCTGTTTAAGCCTCGATTGGAACCCGCGAATAAATATACATTTTTCTGCATAAAAAAAATGCCCCATCATGGGGCATTTTATTAGAGAGAGTATGCGACTCTCTTGTCAAGGGTTGACCGCTTGACTTTGCCAGACTCTGCAAGAGTCTTCATCAGCGGAGCAAGTCTCTGTACCGAGGCTTCTATGCCTATATCAGCGAGAGCCGAAGACAGCGAAGCAAGGGTGATAGGAGTCTCGCCAAGCACCTCAAAGATAGAGGAAGCGAGGTCAGAGTTCTCAGCCGCTTTCTTCTCAGACCGCTTTAAGGCTCTCCGAGCGTTCAGAGCGTCAAGGGCTTCGACTTGCTTATGTGCCCAAGCGGAAACCTCATCAGCGGTGAAGTTATCAAAAGCGATAGGGTTGGAAGCGATATAGGACATGAAGGCTTTAACAGTGAGTTTTGACATAAGATAATCCCTTTCTCGAATAGATTGAAGTCAGAGGGGGCGAGACTTGTGGGGTTCTCTCCCTTTCTGTATATATATTATAGCAAATTTTTTAAAAAATTGCAAGAGGTTTGAAGCAAATTTTTGGGAAAAAAATGCAGTTCTACGTTTTGCACAAATTTGAGCGTGAATTTTTGTAAATATTGCCTCTTGACAAAATTCGAACCACTCGCGCACGCGAGCGGTTCGCCAAAAAGAAAAAGCCTCCTAAGAGGCTTTTTCTATCTCATTTGGCGAGGTAGGCCACACGCTTGTCTATAGCGGTTCTCTCCACTGCGCCGTCCTGCGCCAGTTCCTTCATCAGAGGAGCGAGCTTCTGAACGGAAGCTTCTACACCTTCGTCAGCGAGCAGAGCCGATAAAGAGGCGAGCGTGATAGGCTCGGAACAGAGGATTTCAAGGACAGCGGCCTTTAGTTCAGCTTTCTCATCGGTTCTCTTAGCCGCACGCTTTTCGGCTCTACGTGCGTACTGCTTATCAATATCCGCAACCTGCTTTTCAGCGAAGGCCTTGACATCGTCAGCCGAGAAGTCGTCAGTTGCAAACGGGTGAGAAGCAACGAAAGCGAAAAAAGCCTTAAGAGTAAGTTTAGTCATAATGGTAAATCCCTTTCTCATATTTATATAATTTTTGTAAAGTGGAGAAGTGTTGCGCTCTCTCATCCTCTTTACATATATATTATACTACTTTTTTTAGAATATTGCAAGTAGTTTTGAAAAGTTTTTTTGGGATTTTGAGCGGTTCTACGTTTTGCACAAATCTCACTATAAAAATTTGTATAGGTTGTATATTGACAAACTCGTCGCTTTTGCGGATACGCCAGTATACCGCAAAAGCGGCGCCAAAAGGGAAAACCCCTCGAATCATCGAGGGGCGGAGAGAGTAAGTTTCAATTTGCGGTCGCCTGCTTTGAAAGTGATTTCTCGGGCGACATTGGTTACTACAACATCGTTGTAGCCTTCAGATGTGAGAACCTCGGCAAGTTTGGCGATAAGGCTTTCCTTGTCCTCGTCTACTTTTCTCTGACGAGTTACAGTCTTGCCATAGGCATTGACCGCTCTCTGTGCCCTTGTCATAGCCTTGACAACGGCTTTTTCGTCCTCTGATAGAGTGGCATTCAGTTCCTTCATCGACATTTTGTCAACGGCGAGGTCGTCTTGATAGATAGCTTCTGCTTCCTCTTGGGAACAGTGCAACCCTTCCATAATTCTTATGACTTGTGGATTTATACTCATATGCTTCCCCCTTTCTACGAGAATATTATACCATAAGAAACAGAAAAATACAATAGCTTTTTAGGAAAAAAATACGATTCAGCGATTTGCACAAAAAACAGATCAAATTTTTGTGAGATCTGCCTATTGACAAATTCGAGTCTTTTGCGGAGACGTAAGGAAGCCGCAAAAGACTCGCCAAAAAGAAAAAAGCCCAAAAGGGCTTTTTTTAGAGAGAGTAGGCAACTCTCTTATCCTTGCCGACAGTCCTTGTCAGAGAACCATTGTCAGCCATTGCCTTGAGGATAGGCGACAGCTTCTGAACAGAATAGTCACCACCGAGGTTTGTGGCAATATTGGCGATAGTCATAGGCTCTGTACCTACTACGCCGAGAATAGCCTTTTCAATGGTAGCGTTCTCATCGGCTTTCTTCTCTGACCTCTTTACAGACCTCTTTGCGTACTGCTCAACGATTGCATTAAGTTTTGTCTTTGCGAAGTCCGCAATCTCATCAGCCGTGTACTCTGTATCCTTGATGGTCATAGCGATAGGGGAAGCGATGAGAGCTTCATAGAAAGCCTTTTCAGAAAATTTGTAGTTTGTCATAGTGTAAATCCCTTTCTCATAAAAAATTTTTTTTGTAGTGAGGTTTGAGGTTTCTTTCTCTCTCCTCTTTACGTATATATTATATCATATTATTTTTATTTTTGCAAGAGGTTTTTTCAACTTTTTGGGATTATTTTTTGAGTTCTACGTTTTGCACAAATCAGATCTAAAATTTTTGTAAGGTTTGCCTATTGAAATTTCGCGACACTGGCGAACGTCAGCGTCGCGCCAAAAAAGGGCCAAAAGGCCCTTTTTACCAATTGCCTATACAGTCACGCGCTCTTGGTTTTCTTTTGGGTTTGTGGGTTTCCTTATCCCACAGAGTGCCATCTATCTCGGGTATACGCTCGAAACAAAACCGCATTATTTCTTTCTCGATAAGCACATCAGCCAAGCCTTTATGCTCTTCGATGAAGTCATTGTTTGAAGTGATAAATCTGTAAATGATTTCAGCAGTAAAGCGAGGTATATTTCTTGAGGTTTTATAATTGTAATAGTCGCAAAAGTCGAGATAATGAGTATCCTCTTTTAATACTTGTCTTGCCATTTTTAAGGTGTCCCAAAATTCTACACCATAGGGGAAGAAGTATCTATATTTTGAAGAAGTTCTATATCTTTGAGTAAGGTTGAGTGAACGATAGTCAAACCGCATATTATGAGCGAAAATTCTTTTTACATTGTACTTTTCGCAAACAGAAGCAAGAAGCTTTTTCGCTTCAAACCATGAACAGAGGGTTCTCTGTCCTGCCTTGATTTCTTCCCAATAGGAAGGGAGTTTCTGTGCGTAATATGCCGAATCCATAAGCTTTTTATCTGTGATAACTTCACGAATTGCAAGTGAGTGAGTTTCATAAACATTGCCATCAATGTCAACGACAGCAAAACCGAGGTCATAAACGATAGGGTCATCAATTGAGTTAGTTGTTTCTGTATCAAGTACAATATAATATTTCATAGGTGAGTTCCTTTCTCTCTTTTACTGATGATATTATACCACGAAGGGAAAGCATTGTCAACACCTTTTTTAAAAAATTTTAGGATTTTTTTACTTTTGGCGAAATGTACAAAAATCGCGATGAAAATTTAGTGAATTTATACAAAAGAAAAATTCGAAGCTCCCTAAGACATTGGCATGTCGTGGGAGCTTCGCCAAAAAGAAAAATGAGGATTGTTAATCCCCATTTTCTGTATCAAAAATACAACCTTCTTCATCTACCCAAATAAAATGGTCTTCATCGGGTTCAAAGAACATGCCAGCATCATCGCACTCTAATACAGGGTCATCGCCATCATCAACCATTGAGCAAAACCCGTTTTCTTTCCAGTAAGGGCAGTCCCAAGCATCTACGGGACAGAAAAATTCTTTTTTTCTCATGTTTTTATCTCCTCTCTTTTAATAAACTAGTTTGGCATCTGGAAGAGGCGTTACATGTGCATCATGAGGAATATATACAAAGTCAGCAGATTCAAGATGTATTGCGTTATAGTAATCTTTGTCGATGGATATATATACTTCATCTATTGCCATATAAATTTCATCATCATATGCAAAGACTTCCCCAGTTTCAATTTCATCGAATGTTGCAAATGTTATATTGCTTTGTTTTTCTGTTTTCATTTTTTTTCTTTCCTTTCCTTTTTTGTACCTTTATTATATCATAATAATTAAATTTTGTCAAGATCTAAAATTGTAAACAATTTGTGAACGTCCGGGCAAAATCTCCCTTCTGTCAAGGGAGATTCTTAATTATTTCTATTATTTCTTTTGCGTGATGAGCTTCACCCGTCCATGCGTTCAAGTGGCGTTCCTCGTCATCAAAGAGAATATCATTACCTGCGTTTACATTATTCTTTGTATATTCATAAGGTACAAACTTTACCTTGTCAAACTTTACTGTGGCGAGGTGGCGAGCCAGCCAACCAATCTTTGCCTTGATAACCTTTTCGTCATAATCCTTTGTGGCGTTCTTTGCCAAGGCGGTGACAATACCTATCTTGTAGCCATGTCTTTGCTTGTTATTTAACAGTCTTGCAAGTGTCGCCATACGAACCAGCGGACGAGCTTCGGCATAAGGTGTTTCATCATTGTTTTGTAACTTTTCAAGCCAATTAGGAACCGCATACAGATTAGCGATTGTTCCGTCCATATCTAGCCAAATTGTTCTCATCGTGTATTCCTCTCTTTCCATTATGATTATATCATAGGTTTGTCAATAAGTCAATAGGTTTTGGGAAAAAATTAAAAATATTTTTTATCTTTTCTACTGGACTATTAAAATTTATAAACCCAGTTTAATAAAAATTCGCGGCTCATTCGTATGCATAATATAATCGAATGAGCCGCGCCAAAAAGAGAGGGGGCTTTTAGCCCTCTCTCGTTACATTATCAAGATATTCTTTGAATTTTTCGATAAGCTTTTCATCTGGAATATAGAACCCATCATTACCCCACCAAGCTTGAAAGTTACAAATCAATTGCATGAACCGAAGTTCTGGAGCTTTCTGCTCCCACAGACAGGCGAGGTCTACCATCAAACGGCTTTTTTCCTGTTCAGTCATTTGTTAGTCCTCCTCGTCATCATAATACATTTGGTCTACATCATCATAGACCACATTGCAATACTGACCGAGATTTTCGGCTTCAAGATTTTCTGAGCCGATGTACTTTCCACCATAAAGCTTCACTACACCACCATGCCCATTCTTATCGCAAACCTTCATATACATATGAATTGATTTGGGGAAGCAGATAATTGACCCATCTTTTACGCTTCCTACTGGAGTTCTGTATATTCCTTTTTTCATTTTATTTTCTCCTCTCTTTCTTTGTACCCTTATTATATCATACAAAAGATTATTTGTCAAGATATTAAATTGTAAATAAATTATGAACACTGTCCGGGCGCCCCCTTGCGGGGGCGGTTTTTATTAGTCTTGTGCAGATTGCTTAATTTCTTGTGCAAGGGCGTAAACATCTGCGGCAAACTTGTGAAAGTTTTCATTGTCACTCATAATTTCGGCGATATCTTCGAGCTGGCGCCACGGTTCGAAGTAGGACAAATAAGGCTTGAAGCACACGGCCCTTTTGTTAGGGTCGATGAAGATTTCGAATGGGTCGCCCCCTCTAATGTGGAGGGTTTCACAAATGTTCCTCGGAATGACAACCCTTCCGAGGTCATCAATACGTGTTACAATACCAGTTGGTTTCATTATTTTATTTCCTTTCCTCTTTTGTGCCTTTATTATATCATATTTATATCAAATTGTCAAGACTTTAATTTGTAAATAAATTATGAATGCCCGGGCGATTTTCTCGCCCATAAGGGCGAGAAAATCTATCTTCCCCAATGACCTTCAATAAAGCCATTGTAGGTTGCTTTGATGATAATATCATCACTGATTTTATCAGTTCCTCGGCTATCCATTAGCAAGGAAGCCACATCACCGACCGCCCAATCCTCAACCCCTTGAAAAGTCCAAAGATTTCCATTATAATCAATGGCGGTGACAGTATCGTTTCCTTCAGAAATTCTAAATATGACTGTAGTGAGAGCATAGGCTCTTGTCTGAAAACTTGCCGAGCCGATGAAGAAAGAACCGACAATGAGTGCAATAAAGCAAGCAATTGCTAAGATTATGATTATAGTACCAGTGAATTTCATTTTTTTATTCCCCCTTCCTTTTGTATCTTAATTATATCATATCTTTATTGAAATGTCAATACCTAAAATTGTAAACAATTTATGAATTTCGCCCGGGCGCTTCAGCGCGTTAAAGCGCCAAAGCGAGAAATTAAATGAGTCAGTATATCTTCTTGCTCAATAATAAAACTTTCATTATCACTAGAATAATCAATAATACCAGTGACAGCGTGAAAACCTTCATCATCCTCGGTAAAAATTTCTGCCTCGGGATTGTATTTTTCTAATTCTTTGATAAAATCTTTAATTTTCATTTTTATATCCTCTCTTTCTATTGGTATTATAATAAATGATTATTCATCTTCCCATTCGCTAATTACACAAATCATATCATCAAAATATTCTTTATTAGCCGCTTCAATCTGTTCACTAAAATCATTACTAAAATTTTCTTGACGCATAGCCCAATTTAAAAGTGTCTCAAAAGTTATTTGATAACCAAAATATTCAGCGAAATCTTCAAATGCTTGATCTTCAAGACAAGCTTCTTCCGCTTGCTCTCTAGTGTTAAATTTGCCACCAAATTCTGTTTCATAATAAGTCATTTTTTCTTTCCCCCCTTTGTACTTTAATTATATCATACGACTATCCAAATGTCAATACCTAAAATTGTAAACAATTTATGAATTTCGCCCGGGCCAAAGAGGATTTTACTCCTCTTCGAAACAATTTGTGTTAAAATAAGGAGACCCTACGATAATTTCACCCCAATTAGTACGACTTGTATTTTGCAAGTCTGTAGCCCATTCTTTAAAAATTTTATTTGCTTCTTCGCGAGTTGTTGCCCTTATTTTAATATGCCCAAAAAATTCAAAGGTATAAAATTTTTCTTCTCTCATTTTTTTTATAAGGTCTACGCAAGCTTTTTCTTCTTCTTTTGTTAAAAGTAATCCTTTAATTTCTGACATTTTTTTATTCTCCCTTCTCTTTGTGATTATATTATACCATGCTTTGACATATTTGTCAAGCATTTTCTTCATTTTTTTCAAAAAAATATTCTTTGAGTTTCTGCTCTGTTGCATACTCACTCACAAAAAACTTATGCTTGCGGTTTTCCTCACACCACGGACAACCGCCGTGATTACGACAAGTTTTATCAAAACTTTTACTTCCGTAATAGGTTTTTCTATGTTCTTTGCCATGCTCGATTGCTTTATTGAGTGCCATAGCTTTTACCTCTCTTTCCTTTGTGACTATATTATAACATATTATTTCTAAAATGTCAATAGGCTTTTTGAAAAAAAAATAAGTTAGTCAATGCTAACTTTGACCGGGCCAAAAAGGCGGTGGCCCGCCTTTAAGACCGAGGAGCAGAGAGAACAATTTTGAATTTTCTTGAATTAAATTCAATTTCAATTTCTCTTTGCGTATTCGTGATGGTGACTTTGTCGCACATTTCGCCAAGGGTTTCAGCTATTTTATTTATCAATGTGGTTTTGTCATCATCAATTTTCCTTTCACGGGTGACAGTTTTTCCATAAGCATTGACAGCTCTTTGCGCCCTTGACATCGCAGAAACGACTTTTTTCTCATCTTCGCTCATCGTGGCATTTAGTTCTTTCATAGTCATTTTATCAACCTGCTTATCGTACTCAACACAATCTTCCGCTTCTTCTCTTGAGATATTCAAGAGAGCCATGAGTTTTTTTATTTGAGCTTCATCTTTTGCGGTAAGCACTTCATTTCCCCCTTTCTGACTATATTATAGCACATGCCCTTGAATAAGTCAAGGGGTTTTAAAAAATTTTTTAAGTATTTGAGTTAGCCGAGGCTAATCTCGCCCGGGCCAAAAATCGCCTAAAAGGCGATTAAGCCATAATAGGCGAGTAAGAAATATATATTCAAAATTATATTTGCAAGGTGCATAATCGTTCCGTTTATTCTTCTGTCGATTGCCAAGTCTTTAATCAGACCAAGAACGGCAACCGCCAAACCAAACCAAGCGATACTTAATCCAAAGCACATTATTAAGGCTACATTTATTACAGTGATAACGGCACGAAGGTCATTCCACTCAAAAGCATATTTTGTATTGATGTTAAAAAAGTTTTTCATATCCGTTCTCTCCCTCTCTCTTTGTGATTACATTATACCACATTTTTAGGGGTTCGTCAATACTTTAATTGTAAACAATTTGTTAACAAAGGGCTATATCCGAATCTTCATCATCATCATCATCATCAATGTCGGATACAATACAAAATAACTCATGATTGCGTGTTAGTACAATGTGTGCCGAGTTCAATCTGAGGTTATTGAAAATTTCTTCACAATATTCTAAAACTTCATTGAAGGTCGCCATTATGGGCGGAGAAATAAAAGCCAGTTTTTTATCTCGGTATCCTTCCACTATAAAAGAGTCGATAAAAATAAAATTAAAATTTAACATCGGATTTTGACTTCCTCTCTTATTTTCTATATATATTATATCATAAAAAAATAAAAAAATCAATAGTTTTGGGAAAATTAAGGGGTGGCGCCAGTTATATAAAAATTGAAATGAATTTTTATTCACTTCTACTGGATAAAAATTCGGCTGGCTCAGGTTATCTGGCGTAACCGTGAGCCGGCCGCCAAAAAAAGAAGAGCCAAGTTTTTTACTTGGCTCTTTGTCCTAGTCCGCGTAGAGAGGGACGCGGTGCTTGTTGGCGATTTTATTCATTTTTTCCCTTTTGGTGGGTGTCTTGCGGGTGTAATATCCATTCCACAAGGGGCGATTTTTTCGTTCTTGCTTTTCGATATTTTTCTTTAACATACACATACCTCAAACATTTTATTAAAAAATTTACAAAGCCGTTTATGCTTTTCTATAAAGTTTATTGCCCATTCAGTTGCTTCCCACTCGCTATCAAGTTCATAATAGAGGTCTTGCCAAGTTTTTTCGGTAATGAGTTTCTTTTTGAATAGGTTTTTATAAACGAGGCGAAGAACTTCATCTTCGTTTTCATCTATATATTTATAAGTGAAATGGTGTCCTATTTCGTGGAGAATTGTCCAAATCAGTAAACCGAGGTTAGTTTCGTATTTATGGGCAGTGGCGAGATTTTCTCTAAATCGACCTTCATCAATATCAAGGTCAATATAAATAGTATTGTCATCATCATCATAGAAACAGTCGCCAAAGTCGCCAACATGAATTTTTGTGAATGGCGTTATCAATTTTACCAAAAGCCAAATGAAGAACATAGTCAACACCTCTCTTTTCTTTATGCCTTATTATAACATATATTTTAATATATGTCAATAGGTTGGAGCAAAAATTTTTTGTTTTTTGGGATTTTTTTTTGAGTCAGATTAATTATAAATGAAATGTAAATTTTTTGTAAATAAAAAATTAATCCAAAAACGTCGTTTTGGCGATTTTTGCCTGGGGTAAAAATTCCGCCAAAACGACGCCCGCCAGAAGACCGCCTAGGCTAGGCGGTCTAGCGAGTATTCTGTTGCGAAAGTTGCTTTTTCAAATTTAATTTGGTAATGTATGCCGTTGACCACTATATCGCCCGCTTTGGTAAATGGCACAGTGTCTTTTGTCCACCTCTGTCCGAAGTATTCAGTAACAAACTTTTCAAAAATTTCGCCGTTGTTGTACTTGCTATTAGCAACAACCTCATCAAAGTATTTTTCAGAGCAAATGCAAGTTGCGTTATTCAGCATTGCTATCTTAATGCTTTTATTAGGCTTGTAACGTAATGCGTAACCATAGCCACGACTTGCCTTATCAAGAGTACAAGCAAACGGTAAAAAGTTACTGTCTTTAATGCTCATATAAATATTGCCTTTATAGCGAAAGCCGAAAATGTAAAGATGTGCAAATGCTAGACGGATATACTGATTTATCATTTTTGTAAATAGTGTGAAGTTTTCCATATTTTGTAATCCCCTCTCTTGATTGTACCTTATTATAACATACCTGTATTTTTTTGTCAATAGCTTTTTGAAAAAAAATATAAAAAAATTTTTTAAATATTTTGTAAATGAAATATGAATAAAATATGAATAAGAGGCTCCGGTTTTTTGTTTATAAATTGTTTACGAAATGTTCATAAAATGTTTACAATTTGGGAAAATGAACAAATTATGAACAATTTGTAAAAAAATTGTAAATTTTTTGTGAACAAATTGTTAACAAAAATTCGCGGTTCAGGCGTAAGGAATAATTAAAACAAAAGGCGCCTGAACCGCGCCACAAAAAAAGAGAGGAGCGAGATTTCTCTCGCTCCGTTGTTATTAGCAGTCGTAAGTGTAGCACCCTTCGTAGGGGTCGAAGCCCACATCTTCGTTGTATCCCCAGTCGAAGTCGCCCTCTTCCTCTTCCTCTTCCTCGTCGGGAAAATTGAGGACGGTAACATAAACCTCTGCGGTATTAGGGTCGATTATGTCTACCACTTCAGCTTCAAAATTTTTAGCCAGTTCCTTTGCCTTTTCGATGGCTGTGCCAAGGTCGATGCGGTCGGTAATCACTTCAATGTGAAGACCTGTGCTATTGTCGGTTGCGCAAAGGCTGTAAATTTGACGAGCGTTAAATTCTACTGTGAACATATTTATATCCTCTCTTTCTTTGTGACTATATTATATCATAAAAAGATATTTTCGTCAATAAGTAGAATTGTAAATAAATTATGAACAATTTTAGGATAATTTGTGAACAATTTTGTAGCCGGGATTTTTCCAAAATTTTTTGCCTTATCGCACAGAACTTAAAATTCGAGGCTTGGGCGATTTAATAATTTTTCCGCCCAAGCCTCGCCAAATTAGAGGTCTAAAAATTCTTTCATATAAGGTAATTCTAATATTTTATCGCAGAAGGTGTGCCATTCTGTCAGTTTATGACTCTTCCTTTGTTTATACATGTTCATTAAAATTTCATAATTGCCCGTCCACGTTCTTTTCTGAAGCCAACCTTCAGGCAACCACCGCACAAGCTCTTTCCAGTAGCGACTATCTTTTGTTTCTATAGCTTTAAGGCGTAAATTTTCAAGAAAGTCTATAAAAATTTTAATTGTAGGCTTGTCTCCAGTAGTAAAGGAAGATAATATATCCATGTCTAAATCATCTGTTTCAAAATTTTTATACATTGTAATAGGATATTTTAATAATGTATGCATGGTAGAACATGAATTGGCGGTTGTACCTATCTTGTAGGTATCAAACTCTTTCCACCAATAAAGCGGTGCAGTTATATCCATAGATACAAAAATTTGACGCAGAAATTTTCGATGTTCTGTTCCCGCTGAGATTAGTCCGGTCGCCAAGGCTAAATCATTTTCACCGAGTATTATTTCATCATTAAAGGTGCTGTCATTTCTTGACCAAGAATTAAGCGGATTCCGCATACCTCTTATAGCATTTTCAAAGTTATATACACTTATGTTTTCTATCTTCATCTGGATAACCTCCATATTTTTCTATATATATTATATCATATTTTTTCTCATAAATCAAAAAAGAGCCTTTTCGGCTCTTTTTATTTTTTTATTTCTCCGATAAAATCAATTAAAAGAATTACAGGAATTGCAGGAAGCATCATCAATATAGTATCCCATTTTTTTTCCCAAATACTCCAACCGCCTTTACTCTCACGTACATAAAAAAAGATACCAAGTAGAATCCATGCAACAACGAAACCAATAATAAACATTAACATTTTTTATATCCTCTCTTTCCTTTTTGTGATTACATTATACCATACATCTATCCGATTGTCAATACTTTTTTGAAAAATTTTTTGAATTTTTTTATTTTTTTAGTGAAGCATTTTTGCGTTTCTTGCTTCACCTCTCCACGCTTCAAGGTTTTGCATTTCGTCGTCGTATAGGATATCATTTTTATTTTCCATAAATCTGTATTTTGGTGTTCCATACTTTACGCAATGGATTTTGTAAAATCTTGTATTCGGAAGATTTTTTTCAAGCCATTCAATTTTTGCTTTTCTTACTCTCTTATTAAATTCTCTTGTCGCATTTTTTGGCGTCCACGTGATTATGCCGATATTATGATTTTTTGCAATCTTTTCGAGAGTTTTTTCTTCGACCATCAATTCAGCATTTTCAAATGGCGTGGTATTTTCATTTTTTATATTTTCAAGCCAATCAATTTGACCATATAGGTTTGCTATCGTTCCGTCCATATCTAACCATACTATTTTTTTCATTTTCTTGACCCCTCTCTTATTTTCTACCTTATTATAACATGTGATATTCTATTTGTCAATATATTTTGTTATATTTTTAATTTTGTTTACAAATTGTTTACATTTTGGGAAAGTTGCATAAATTATGAATAGTTTATGAATAAATTGTAAATTTTTTGTTAACAAAATGTTAATAAAATTCGGACCTGTTGCGGGTTGAGGTGATTCCTTATTATTCCGCAACAGGTCCGCGCAAATGTAAATTTTCTGTGAACGAAATATAAATAATTTATGAATAGAATTGTGAATTTTTTGCAAATAAAAAGAGCCTTTTGGCTCTTTTTTATTCTACTACGCAGTACCAGTCTGCGAGCATTTTTACGGTTACGCCGAGGGCTTTTGCAAAAGGAGTTACTTTTTCTCGAAGTGTTTTTGCTTTAGGAGTGCCGAATCCGTAGCAAACATATTGGCTTACTGCTTCAACTATGTCATTAAATACATCATCATCAAGGTCTGCGACTAAGGCTTCAACAGCTTCATAATTAGCTTGTTCTTTTGCGGTAGGAGTACGAAATCCGAAGTAATTAGTAGTCATTTTTATTTTCCTCTCTCTCTTTTTCTGTATATATTATATCATGCCCGGATTGCTTTGTCAATACTTTTTGAAAATTTTTTTTATTTTTTTTTAACAAAAAGAGCTTTTCGGCTCTTTTTTATCATAGCCAATCTTCTGGGAATCCAATATAAAAAACGTGTCCCGTTTCATCACAAGCAAGCACTTCTTTTGCTTTTCTTTTTATTTTGTTTTCTATTCCACCATAGAAGGTTGTGAGAAATTTATTAGTTTCTTCTTTATTCTCAAAGTAAAATTTTTTGATTTCGTGTGTGGTCTTGCAGACAATCACTGTGTAAACATTTTTCATTTTAAATTCTCCAAACATAGCTTGGAGCCTTTCAAGGTCGGTCATATTGTAGTCTGTTGCTGGGTTATACATTTTTAAGTCCTCTCTCTCTTTCTTTCTGTATATATTATATACCAAACCGGTTCATTTGTCAATGGTTTTTTAAAAAATTTTTTAATGTTTACAAAATGTTCATAATTTTAGGAAGGCTTAACAGTTTGTTCATAATTTTGTGCTAATTGTAAATTTTTTGTAAATAAATTGTTAATAAAAATTCGGCCCCCTTGCATTGAAATAGGTAATCGCAAGGGGGCCGCCGAATTGTAAACTTTTTGTAAACAAATTATGAACAGAATTGTTAATAAATTATAAATTTTCTGTAAATAAAAAAACTGGGGGTCAACCCCTCAGCTTTTTCAGTTCGGCTTCAGCTTCTGCGATTATCTTTTCTAGCCTTTTGATTTCACCTCTGCGCCACCTGTCTGCTCTGTACTCTTGGAGCGTCATGCCTGCTTCTTCGGCTTTCTTCTGCTCTGTTGCGTTTCTCTTGGCGGTTGCGGTTGCTCTCTTGGCTTCCTCGATAGCGTCTTCTTTTATTCTTGCTTCGTGCTTAGCTCTTTTTATTGCTTCTAGTTCTTCGACAGTTTTTACATAGTTTTTATTTACTACATATCCATCTGCCTGTGCCTGTCTTATTGCGTCATCTACATCATAGGCTATCACTTCTATTGTTTCTACTTTGTAGCTGTTACTTCCCATCATGTAAGCGCCATAGTTTTTGTTTGTCATTCTTTCTACTCTGTAAGTTGCCATTTTTGTTTTCCTCTCTTTCTTTTGTGCCTTTATTATACCACAAGGGATTGAGGTTGTCAACCCCTTTTTGAAAATTTTTTTTATTTTTTTTCGATTTCTTCGATGTGAGCTTCCATCATTTCAAGCAATTCTCTTGCAAGTGCAATATCTCTTTTTAGCGGTTCTGTTGCGGTTTTGCGTTTCATTACTTTCCTGTAAAAGTAAATCATGTTGCACATATCCTCTGTCATCTCTGTAAGGTCGATAGTTCTGTCTGTGTATCCGTATTTCATTTTTGTTTTCCTCTCTCTCTTTCTTTCTGACTATATTATACATTAAACCGGTTTGCTTGTCAATAGGTTTTTGAAAATTTTTTTATTTTTTTTTATTTTTTTTTGAAGCTGAAAGAGATTTATTCAACCTCTTTCTTTGCTTCGTTTTGTAATTCGCGGAGCTTTGCATATCTCTTATTACAGAGCTTGTTGAGTTTGTTTATTGTTCTATTAAGAACTCTTATTCCTCTCAGTACTCTTTCCTGTTGTCTTTCATTCCTTGTCATTTTTGTTTTCCTCTCTCTTTCTTTCTGTATACATTATACACTAGACCGGATTTTTTGTCAATAGGTTTTTAAAAAATTTTTTTATTTTTTTTAGTGTTTACAATTTATTTATAATTAGATTTATTTTATGTTTTATTTATGATTTACTCATAAAATAAACAAAGTCTTTCTTATTGAAAGACTTTGTTTATTTGGTATAGTGTTTACTTGACTATCATATATATTGTATCAGACCAAAAGTTTTGTGGAAGAAATGCTTCCCAATGAATAATCACGAAAGTGATTGCCATTGTCAAAAGGATAGAACAAAGAATGATAGCAATAAGTGTGGCATTGTTTTTGAAGAATTTTTTCATTATGTTTTCTCTCTTTCTTTTTCTTGTTTATGTTTTCTTTGTGATTATATTATATCAAAACTTTATTATTTTGTCAATAGTTTTTATAAAAATTTTTTATTCTTTTGTTATTTATTATTATATTGTTTGTTTGTTTGTTGTTTGTTCTTTCTTTGTTCTTTCTTTGTTCTTTTGTTCTTTTATTGTTTGTTCTTTTGTTGTTTATTATCTTTTTATTATGTATTGTGTTGCTTTGTTCTGTTGCTTGTCTGTTGCATAATAGTATATTATAGTTATAGTATTATATATTATATAAAATATATAAATAAAAAAAGAGTTTTTTCAAACTCTTTTTTTATTTTTTTAGTAAAACATTTTTGGCTCTATTGCTATTCCTCTCCATCTCTTGATATTCTGTATTTCATCATCTACTAGAATATCGTCTTTTGTATCTCTGTAATACCACTTGTTTGTACCATACTTTATACAGTGAATAGTGTCAAAATTAATGTTTGGATAATTTTTTTTCAACCACTCGACCTTTGCTTTTCTAACCTTTCTGCAATACTCTCTTGTTGCGTTTTTTGGTGTCCATGTGATTATACCTAACAAGTATCCTTCTGCTTCAAGGTCTTTTAGTATCTCTTCCTTGATAATGACTTTTGCGTTTTCAAAAGGTCTTGTATCTTTCCTTTGAATATCTTCTAACCAATCTTTTTCGTTGTAAAGGTCTGCGATTGTGCCATCCATGTCAAACCATATTCTTGTCATTGTCGTGCCCTCTCTTTCTCTCTTTCTGTATACATTATACATCAAAGATGTATAATTGTCAATAGGTTTTTAAAAAAATTTTTTTATTTTTTTAACAGTTTACAACTTGTTCATAATGACAGAAACTGTTCCGGAACTTGCAAACCTGTTCATAATTTGTTCACATTTTGGGATTGTAAATTGTTAACAAAATGTTTACAATTCGTTCATAAAAAATTTACAATCTGTTCATAATTTAAAACTCGAGTGTCTGGCGTGATTCCTATTCAACCGCCAGACACTCGAGGAAAGATACTTCTACAAAGATGAGAATATTCATAATGGTGATCCAGAAGAAGAAGAATATGTAAGATAGGATTGCGGACAGACCTGTTCAGCGCCAAGCCTAGTCTTATTGTTTTCTCTTCTACTAGACTGAAGAAAAAGAAGGTCAATGTTTTGCATGGCTCAGGGTTATAAAGTCGAGGGAATATTTTCCTGGCCGGTCTTTTTAGAGGATGGTTTTTTTATTTTGATCTAAACGCTTAAGTACGGGGGGATATATTTTGGGAAAAAAATTCACAGAAATTTGAAATGAATAAAAACTGGGAAACTCCCCGACCAAATCTCTTTTTTCATTTCGAGTTTCGACCAAATCTCTTTTTCGTTTCGAATCTCGAAAAAATTTGACAAGAACAAAATTTTTTGTTACAATTAAGATAGTGAAAAACAGTAAGGAGGAGCTATTGAATGAAACTTGACTATAGCTTAACTTCTCCACAAGACAGAGTAGACCTCGTAAACAAAATTTTAGAGGAAACGCCAGAACCCTCAGAAGCCTATCTTGAAACTCTGGCCAACTACCTAATCATGTGTATGGAGAAACAAGAGAAAAAGGAGAGAAAAGTTTTGACCGAGAATAGAATGGTTACTGTTAAAGGTCATGAAATTTCCTATGAAGGACTTGTTTCCCAATTAGAAAATGGCGAAGATGGAATTTATAATATGATTAGTGAGAATAAAAAGAATGAATTATTTAAACCGAAAGTTAAGATTACATAGAAAGATTTAGATGAGATACCGTTTTTAAAATAGTTAAGAGATACCATTGATTTTTGGGAAGAAAAGTTAAAAGTTACCGAAGGCAAAGACGCATATACTATTAAGAAAATGTTAATTGAAATGCGGCGGGATTCGTATTTGATTAAAGATGCCTACAGAGTGCCGGTTGGGATAAAAAAGACCATGACCGGAGGAGGAGTAGGAATTCCGCTCAATGATGAAACGTGTGAATTAGATGCGGAGAAATAGCCCATTGTTAAAGGGTTTAGTTTGATGAATCCTAAAATTGTTTCCGAGTTGCTTTGTCATTATTCTAAATTGAGATAGGATAGCTATGAGAGATTGGATAATGATTTAAAATGGGTTATTGAAGATCTCGATGCGTTGACGGATAGAGCCTTGAGAGATTATCCTGTCTATATGTTTATTTTGGAGAAAAAGATTGACGGATGGCAAAATTTAGAGATTAAAATTGGGATTTAGGAAAATTTTGGCATCGTTCATACTGTAGAGTATATTAGTACCCTTTGGCGGAACAAGATTCCAAATTTGATTGCGGACAAAGCTTAGGAAGAATTTTTGGAATATTGGTATACTGAGGTTGAGAAGGGGAAATTTAAGAAATGTAGTAAATGTGGGCAAATTAAATTAGCCAATAAGAGATATTTTTCTAAAAATGCAAGTAGCAAAGACGGATTTTATTCGATTTGCAAAGCTTGCAGAAATAAGAAAAAAGATAAGGGAGGGAAATAATATATGGCATTAAATCCTGAAATTACTTATTTTTGTGAAAAATGTTAGAGAAGTAAAAAAGGAACAGAATTTTACGGATCTAAAAATTTGGAAAAATATCCAGATGATGGGTGTATGCATCTTTGTAAAGATTGTATGACGATGCACGTTGATAACTGGGATCCTGAGACTTTCTTGTGGATTTTGCAGGAGGCGGATGTGCCGTGGATACCTGATGAATGGAATGGGCTTTTGGCGAAGTTCGCTAAAGATCCTAAAAAGATGACTGGGAAGAGTATTATTGGCAGATACTTGGCGAAGATGTAGTTGAAATAGTATAGGGATTTTAGATGGAAAGATACAAAATTCCTATAGGATATGTAGAATAATAAAATTGAATAGACTATGAAGAGATAGGGGTACGATGCGGCCTAGATTGCGAGTGTCATATAGACAGCTAGCTATGACGTTAACCCGGAATAGGTAAGACCGGAGTTAAATGACTAGACGTTGAAGCAGGAAATTGAGAACCTGCGGTCGACAGCTATGGCAGAGACACAAGCAAGCGCTGACGCCGGCAAAGAGACCTACGAAGAGAAAAATACAGAATTATTTGGCCCTTCTCTCACCGCAGATGAGTTAGGATTGACTGAAGAAGATATAATGTATTTAAGATTAAAATGGGGCAAGAGCTATAAACCAGAAGAGTGGGTTAAGCTTGAACAACTTTATACTCAGATGGTGGAAAGTTATGATGTAACTGCGGCCGGCCATAAAGATATTTTAATTTTAGTTTGTAAGACTTCTTTGAAATCCAACTAGCTACTGGATTTAGGTGATATTGAAGGTGCTTAGAAAAGTGTTAGAATGTATGATGCCTTGATGAAATCTGGCAAATTCACTGCGGCTCAGATAAAAGGTGAGAGTGGCGAGTTCGTAGATTCAGTTGGCGAATTGGTGGCGTTGTGCGAACGTGAAGGGTTCATACCACGATATTACATTGATCAACCCAATGACCACGCCGACGAAGTTTTAATGGATACTAAAAATTATTTACATGACCTCGTTGTTGATGAAATGAATTTAGGTAACTTAATTGAAAATGCGGTTCGCCAGATGTCAGAAGAAGAAAACAAGGCAGAAGATACCATGATCGAGGATGATGAAAATCTGACTTTTGAGAATGTGCAATAGGCGGTTATTGAAGATAGCGCTTATAGTGAATATAATGATTTTCTTGAGAGTGAAGAAGATGCTGATGAAGAAACATATTTAGAATTGGCGGAGCGTCCTACGACAGATGGAAAGGAGTGATAAACAATGGCATTAGCCGATTTATTATCCCTTGACAAAAAGAAAAAGAAAATAGGTTTATCCGAGGAGAGAATTAAAGCAATCATTCCTATCGCTAGATAGTATGTAAGTTTTTACAGAGAGTATCCTGATCTCCTGGTTGACCATATTTTTAAAGGCCCAGATTCTACTTTTAATTTCTATTTTTATTAGAGAGTTTTTTTACGAGCAGTTTTTAGACATAAATATGTTTATACGACATATCCTCGTGCGTATTCAAAATCGTTTTTGGTTATGTTGTCTTTGATACTGAGGTGTATACTTTATCCAGGATCTAAGCTATTCGTAACTTCTGGTGGTAAGGAACAGGCTGCGGGTATCATGCATGAAAAAGTTAGTGAGCTTTGTACGCTTATTCCTGGACTGAGGAATGAGATAGACTGGCGCCGTGGCGAAACGTTAGAGAGTCGTGATCAATGCTTATATAAATTTAAAAATGGATCAAGCTTTGACAACGTGGCGGCTCGTGAGTCTTCCAGAGGTAAACGTAGACATGGCGGCGTCATAGAGGAGGCAGCCTCAGTCGATGGAGAAATTCTTTCGACAGTTATTCTGCCTATCATGAACGTATCTAGAGCATGTCTTGATGGATCTGTACATCCAGAAGAGCCTTTGAATAAGTCGTAGGTTTACGTAACTACTGCTGGATATAAAAATACTTTTGCGTATGATAAATTAATTCAAATTCTGGTTTGGCAGATCGTTAAACCAGAGACCGCGGTCATCCTTGGCGGAACGTATAGAATTCCTGTTTTAGTTAAGTTACTAGATAAAGATTTCGTAAGAGATCTAAAGATGGATGGTACGTTCAATGAAAGTGCTTTTGCTAGAGAGTATGAATCAAAATGGTCTGGCACTTCAGAAGATGCGTTCTTTGATGGCGAATCGTTTGATAAGAATAGAGTTTTAAAACTGCCTTAGGCTGAGGCAAATCAGCGTATGCCTAAGACAAGTTATTATGTAATTGCGGTCGACGTGGCGCGGCATAAAAAATGTGATTCTGTCATCTGGGTATTCAACGTATAGCCTCAAGCACAAGGTGAATCGTTTAAATCATTTGTTAATATATATACATTAAATGATGTTCATTTTGAAGAATAGGCAATTTTCTTAAAGAAGCTATTTTATAAGTTTAAAGCTAGAAGAATAGTAATCGATGCTAATGGTCTTGGTACTGGCTTGGTTGACTTTATGGTAAAACAATAGATTAATCCAGATACCGGGGTTACTTATGCGGATTTTGGCGTTTATAATGATCCAGATGGAGAATATAAAAAATATAAGACAAGTATTACGGAGCAAGATGCTTTGTACCTGATCAAAGCTAATGCCGCCATCAATACAGAAGCGCATACAATTGTTAAATCACAAATGCAATCTGGTAAAATCAAATTATTGGTTGATGAGAAAACTGCGAAAGCGAGATTGCTTGGCACAAAGGTTGGTCAGAACATGACACCAGAATAGAGAAAGGAATATTTAATTCCTTTCACTTTAACATCTGTTTTAAAAGAAGAAATGTTAAATTTGCGAGAATAGACAGATGGAACAAATATTTTGCTAAAAAGAGCAAATACAGGTATTGGAAAAGATAAATTTTCTGCGTTTGAGTATGGTTTGTACTATGTCAAAACAGAAGAAGATGATTTGCGCAAGCGTAAAAAGAAGAGAAATATGAAAGAATGGCTCTTTATGAATTAAAAAATTTGGGTAAAAGTCATTAGTTTGAATCCTGTATTTTTTAGAAAATATAAAGAAGAAAAAAAATTATAGAAAGTGTGTGATTTTTATGTTATCTTCAAGAGGAGAAGTAAAAATACATGAAATTCTTCAGAAACATGGTTTGCGCTTTGTCGAAGAGTATAGTATAGATGGATTAAATAGTTCAAATGGAAAACCCTTGCGGTTTGACTTTGCTGTGCTTGATGATGATGGAAATTTAGATTTTTTAATTGAATATTAGGGAATATAGCATTACGAACCAAATTCTCGCTATGGCGGGAAGAAAGGTTTTTATAGATAGCAATATAACGATAATCAAAAAAGACGTTTCTGTAAAATTCATGATATTACCCTTATTGAAATTCCATACACTGACGAACATTTGATTTCTTATGATTATATCATGTCCAAAGCTGGATATTGAAAGGAGGAACGAAGTAGTCAATGACACAAGAGGAAATTCATGAAAAAGGGTTCAGCCTATATAATAAAATAAAAGTTGGTACAAAAGAAATCGAAGATGCGATTTTAAATCTTGAATCTTTAAAAGCTGCTAGAAAAGAATCTTTTACTAAAACTAAAATTTATGAAGCTATGGGCCGAGAAGATTTGGCGACTTGCAGAAGAATTTCTCGTTACTATTATAATACAAATGGTATATATAAAAGAGTTTGTAAATATTTCGCTTATTTATATAGATATGACTGGTATACAGTTCCAGAAATATATGATGATGAATATGCAGAAGAAGAAAAGAATAGAGATAAAATCTTAACAGATTTTTATAAAACTTTAAACTTTTTAGATAATTCTTATATCAAATAGCTTTGCGGAAACATTGCTTTGACAGCAATTATAGATGGCGCCTATTATGGTTATAGGATTATGACTCCAGATAGCTTTATAATTCAAGATTTGCCTGCTGACTATTGTCGTTCTAGGTATTCTGTAAACGGTTTACCAGTTGTTGAATTTGATATGAGCTTTTTTGACGCAATGTTTACAGACGTTACATATAGAATGAAAATATTAAATCTTTTCCCAAAAGAGTTTAGAAAAGGATATTTATTATATTTACAACATAAACTTCCTGCGGACGAGGCAACTCAGGCTTATGGCAAATGGTTTACCTTGGATCCTGGCGCCAGTGTTAAGTTTAGCCTTGGCGACAGAGATATGCCATTATTTATCAATGTTATTCCTGATTTGATAGATCTTGAGGCTGCTAAGGGATTAGATTTAAAAATGCAAATGCAAAAATTATTAAAGATAATTGTTCAAAAACTTCCGCTTGATAAAAATAGTGATTTAGTATTTGACGTGGATGAAGCAAAAGATTTACATGACAATGCCGTGGCGATGCTAAAAAATGCGCTTGGCGTTAACGTGTTAACAACATTTGCAGAAGTTGATGATATTGATGTATCAAATGATACTGCATAGGCTTCATCAGACGCTCTTGAAAGAAATGAAAGAAGCGTTTATAACTCATTTGGCGTTTCGCAGAACCTTTTTAATGGCGGTGGCAATATTGCTTTAACAAACAGTATTTTGAATGATGAATCCTCAATGAGAACGTTGCTTTTCTCTTATAATGCTTTCTTTAATAGAGTATTAAAAGATATGAAAATAAGCAATCGTAAAAAATATAATTTTAGATTTTATATGCTCGAGACAACTCAATATAATTATAAAGATCTTTCTAAAATGTATAAAGAATAGACTCAAATTGGCTATTCTAAAATGCTTCCTTAGATTGCTCTTGGACATTCACAAAGTTCAATTCTTAATTCAATTAACTTTGAGAATAAGATATTGTCATTGAGTTCAATTATGATTCCTCCGCTTATGTCTTCTGTTATGTCAGGTGTAGAAATTTTGAATCCAAATTCGGACAAAAAAGGTGAATCTTCTACCCCTAAAAATGAAATAAATATAGAATAGACAAAAGAAGATTCTAGTGTGGGTCGTCCGGAAAAGGACGAGTCAGAAAAAAGTGATAAAACACTAGCAAATGAATAGGCACAAGGATAAGGAGGATTAAGAAATGGCAAAACATGAAAGTATTGCATTAGAAAATGCTCCTATCGAATTTGTTGAAGTTACTTCTATAAATCCTTTTTTGGATGAGTGCTTAATTAAAGTTTGTTATGTTGACGACGAAGAAGCAAATAGAAATAGAACAATTATTTCGAAGGAGCTGGGGAGATCCCTTGCGGGAACCCTTCCCGGATCGCCTATTGTTGGCCATTATAATGAAGTTGAACAAGATTTTGAAGAGCATAATCAAATCTTTGAAATTAAGAATGGTCAAATTTATATGTCTGAAAATACTAGACCGTATGGCTTTGTTCCTACAGACGCCAAGGTTTGGTTTTAGAAATTTATAGATGATGATGAAGTTGAAAGAGAATATCTTTGTACTACTGGATATCTTTGGACAGGCCAATATCCAGAAGCAAAAAGAGTTATCGAATTTGGCAATAATCAATCTATGAAATTAAATCCTGAATCAGTTAAAGGTACTTGGACAAAAAGTAAAAATGGTTCAGAGAAATTTTTCATAATAAATGAAGCAATTATCGAAAATTTATGTATTTTAGGAGAAAACGTTGAACCTTGCTTCGAAGGAAGTTAGATTACAAGTTATTCCTTTAATCCATAGTTTACATAGAGTTTTTATTCTATGATGGAAGAGATGCAAAAAATGATAAAAGGAGGGCCAATGCCAATGTTTGTTTCATATGCGGTTGATATTGGTGACTCTCTCTGGTATGCAATTTATGACTACCTTTGGAACAAAGGTTTAGCAGACAAATATTGTGTATTTGGTATTTACGAAGAGGGCGAACAGAAGTTTGTAATTCTTCGTAATAGAAACAGCTTAGAACTGGCCAGACTCAATTTCTCTTTGACAGAAGAGAATGGATTTGTTCCTGCTGATGAATTGCAACCCGTATCTATTTCTTTTGATCCTGTGTTTGATCAGGCCGCTGTTGACGCTTTTGAAACTACCTTTAAGGCTTCTAAAGAAGAGGCAAAGAAATCTGCCGAACCCGAAGAAAAGCCAGGAGAAAATTATTCAGAAGAAAAGTGTCCGGAATGCGGAAAGCCGCTTTCTGAATGCACCTGTGACAAGGGCAAAGAAGAAGAGGAAGAAGAGGGTAAAAACAAATATTCAGCCATGGAAGAAGAACTTGCGGCTGCTAAGGCAGATGTTGAAGCTTTAACTGCAAAGTATTCAGCTTTAGAAGATGAAAAGAAAGGTCTTGAAAAGACTGTTCAAACTCTTACCGAAGAAAATGCTTCTCTAAAGAAAGATAATGAAAGCTTAACTACTTTTAAGCTTGAGGTTGAAAAATCTCAAAAGCAAGCAATGATAGATAAATTCACAATGTTATCTGATACAGATAAGATTGATGTTATCGAAAACATTGATAAGTATTCTTTAGAAGATATCGAAGCAAAATTAAGTATTATTTGTGTACGCAACAGAGTACGTTTCGACGACGACTCTGATAATAAAGGCGAAGCTGGAATAACAACTTACAGCTTCTCCAGCAACTAGGAATCCACTAATACAGCGCCTGATTGGTTAAAGTCTGTTAAAAATGTGGCCGACGAGTTAAAAATATAAAATATTAACATAGGAGGATAAGTTAGATGGCTAAAACTAGATTAAGTGCTGCCGCTTTTGTTGAACGTGGATATGGCCAAGTTGAGCCCAATCATCTTTCTGCTCAGAGAACCGGTCAGATTTATGCACAGCTTCCGGCAGCCGCTAATATTGATGTGTTAGAGAATGGCCAGTATGTAAAGTACGACTATCAGAATGGCGTAGTTGACTTCACAGGTCCTGGCGAATGGATGCTCGTTTACAACGAGATTAAATTATATAGAGATCATCTGGAAGACAATGATTTCGCAATGAAGAAGGGTGACTACCTTGCAAGAGTGTACTCCCCGGTTGATGGTGAGAATCCTGTTGAAGCTCACGCTCGTTTCTACGGCGCAGAAGGCAATGATGGAAAGCCTCAGGAACCAGTTGCTATTATGGATCCGCTGGAACCAAGTTCAACTGATGATCCGTTTATAATTGATCAATTTGCAAAGCCGAAGTATATGCCTGAAGGCACAAGGATGGTTCCTCGTGTATTTAAGACAAATATCGGTGATATTTATACAACCAATACCATTAAGGCTTCCTCTCTCGCAGTGGGACAGGATCTGGTTGTTGGCGGAGACGGATATCTGACAAAGGCATCTGGCACTGCTAGCGGCATGGTTTGGCGTGTTGTTAAAGTTTATACTCTTCCGGACCGTCAAAAGGCCGTTAAAATTATGAGAATTGCGTAAGAAGGAGGATTAAGACAATGTTAGATCGTGCTAATTTATTAACTTTAATGAAAACAGTGTCAAAAGCTAATCCATCCGCTTCTTACAGCTACAATGGTGAAACATATAGCTATGACGCTCTTAATGAAACTCTTCGTAGAGAACTGAATGAATATGCTGGCACATGGGCTCAGTATCGTGAGAACAAGCATTTCATCTTCTCCCTTATTGAAGAAACCCTCAATGACATTCTTCCGAAGAAGGTCCAAGAGGCTTATGGTATGTTTGCTGAAGTTAAGACATACAAACAGGGCGAAAAGCCTATCTTTAGACGTAAGATCGTTAGTTCTAGAATTCGTGCAAAACAGTTCATTACTAGAGTTGGTCTTGCAGGTGTTTATGAAGTGTTCAAGCTTGGTGGAGAAGAGAGCTTTGAAGTTCCTACCTCTGCCATAGGCGGTGCTGCTCAGATCGGATTCGAAGAATTCCTTGATGGTAGAGCAGACTGGGCAGAACTCGTTCAGATCGTTATGGAAGGCATGGATGAACTCATTTATGAAGAAATCGGTGCCGCTCTTAAAGCTTCTCTGAATCAGCTCCCGGGCAACAACTATCATGCTGCTCCTGGATTTGATGAAGATGCATTCGATCAGTTAATAAATATCGCTTCTGCATATGGCGAACCCGTTATTTATTGTACATATGAATTTGCAGTAAAGATGGTTCCGCAGGATGCTTGGAGATATACTGAAGGCATGAAGGCTGAACTTTGGAATAATGGTCGTCTGCTTGACTATAAGGGAAAGAAAGTTATAATTCTTCCTCAAGGATTCACAGATGAAACTAACTCCAAGAAAGTTGTTGATCCTGGTTATTGCTGGATTATCCCAGCTGGAGCGGGTGGAAATGACAAGCCGGTTAAGGTTGCATTCGAAGGCGATACTCTCGTTGATGAGTGGAAGAACCATGACTGGAGCCGTGAGATTCAGGTCTATAAGAAAGTCGGCGTTGTATGCATGATGACAAACAACATCTGCTGCTATGTTGATACCAAGCTGAAGGGCCAGATGAACACATGGTACTTAACGAACCCTGATATTCAGAACACTGTTGTTGTAACAAACATTGAAGATGCTTCTGGTAACTGAGTTTAATTAAAACTTGATAAGTAAGGGGCAGAGTAATAGACTGCTCTGCCCCTTTTTATTTTTTTAAAGAGAAAAAGGAGTAAAAAAATTATGGCTATTAATCCAGATAAAATTTATAATGTTAAAAATCGTAGTGCTGGTACTGTATCTTATAGATTACCGGAACTTGGCGTAAGGCGAGTTTTTGCCGTAGGAGAAGTAAAGAGAATTAAATATTCCGAATTAGAGGCACTGGCTTATATAGAAGGTGGTCGTAGACTTATGCTCGACTATTTACAGATTGAAGATCCAGAAGCCACAAGGGATCTTGGTATACCTACCGAAACAGAATATTGGATGTCTGAAGAACAAATTATTGACTTGTTACAGCATGGTAGCTATGAAGCTTTTCTTGATTGTCTTGATTTCGCACCGGATGGAGTAGTTGACTTAGTTAAGAAATATGCTATTTCACTTCCTCTTAATGATATGAAAAAGAGACAGGCAATTAAGGATAAAACTGGCTTTGATGTAACTCAAGCATTGAAGAATCTTGAGCCAGATGAAGAAAAGCCTCCGGTTAAAACTGCAGAAACAGCAAAGCAATCAGCATCTGAGCCTACCGCAGCGCCTACTCGCAGGGTAACCAATACTAATTATAAAATTATAAACAAAAATTAAAAAATAAGAGGGGGTTGAAACAGATGGGAACAAAATTTTCCGCTGTCTATAATCATCTTCTTAATAATAAAATTACCGATGATATGTATTTGGAGTTAACTCCAGAAGATACAAGGCGAGATCTTTAGAATATGTTGATAGGTGTTTTACCAAATTTTGAATTTCCACGAAAAAATTTGATGAAGTATAATATCGCAATTAGGTCTGTGCCGGAAGCCAATGTAAAAGATGAGGATTTTGTAATTACAACCGATCCTGATTCTCGTCTTGCTATGATTGATAACTCATCATTTGAAGAAGAATTAACTCTTGAAGAGATTAATATCTTGGCGATTTTAATGATGGAGGCTTGGGTTTAGCGTCAAGTCAGTTCTATTGAAAATACTCGTATGAAATATACTGGCCCAGATTTTAAAATGACTTCTCAAGCAAATCACCTTTCTAAATTATTAAATTTATTGGGCGAAGCGCAGAGGCAGTCACATCATCTATAGAGACTTTATAAAAGACGTAGAGTAGACGATGATTCTGGCAAGTATAGATCTAATTGGGATATCTTTAGAAATGGCGTTTTTGACGATGAATAACAAATATGGTATAGAAATTTCTAAAGAAGCTTTTGATTCTTCTATTAATAGGTTAACTAATTAGCTTTGGAAATTAATTCCAATGAAAGAAAACGATGAAGATTGGCAAAAGCAGTTACAAACTTTAATTATAGAAATCAGCGGGTTAAATATTATATTTGACTCGCTCTTTTTATAGTTATTAAGTAAGTTAGAGGGGTTGAATTTATAGGAAGATATAGATTTTGGCCTTTATAGAAAAACTGTTTTTGAATGTATTAGTTTACTTTAGGGGATAAAGAAAAATGTTGAATAAAAACATTTTAAAAGCTCGCTTGGGAATTTTTGATAAAACATATTATGAATAGAGCGACGCCAATACAAACGAAATGCGATTATAGCAAGCTGGCGGTAATTTACAACAGGAAAGAATGATTCGTGGAAAATAGCAAAGCCTTGATAGAGCCTTATGGTTTTCTTATTAGGCGGCATAGGTAAAACTAGTTGATTCTGACTAGGTTTATCGTGCTTTAATTAATCCTAATAAATTAAAATAGGATTATGATGATAAGATTATATCTATTCATCACTCTTCTGGATATAAGCCAGGGGATGTTTTTGAATGGATTAATACCAATACTTACTGGTTAATATACTTATAGGAATTAACAGAATTAGCTTATTTTAGAGGGGATATAAGAAAGTGCAGTTATATTATTAAATGGTTAGATGACAATGGGGTTGAAAAATAGACCTATGCGGCCATTAGAGGTCCTGTTGAGACATAGATAGATTCAAATCTTAAACATAATATTTTAATCGATTCACCAAATTTAACTGTTCATTTACTTATTCCAAAGAATGAAGATACTTTATCTTATTTTAGACGCTATTCTGAATTTTATATAAGTGGACTTGATGAAGGAGATTAGAAAATATGTTGGCGCGTGACTGCCACTGACTCGATTAGTACGCCAGGTATTCTTGAATTTACAGCTAGAGAATATTATGCTAATGAATTTGAGGATGATATGGAGAATGGTGTCGTTGGTGCGCTCGTGGTCGATCCTATTGACCCTAATCCTCCTGGAGATCCTATTTTAGGTGAAACATTTATTAAGCCTAAAAAAGAGTATACTTATACTTGCGGATCTGGTGGAGAATGGACATGGGATAAGAAAACTCCTATCGAAGTTATTAATAAAACAGCTTCAGAGATTACTTTGAAGTGGTTACCGCCAATGAGCGGACAATTTGATTTGAAATGTGGCGATGCTACTAAAACAATAGTAGTTGAGTCATTGTTCTAAGAGGTAAAGGAGTAAGAGCTATGAAAATAGAAAGTTATATACAACCGAAATCTAGCTTCTTGTCAATGGAAAAAGATACTGGAATTATTGTAAATAAAATTTTGCAGGATAAAAGATTACAAAGACTTTTATATTATCCGACAAAAGATTGTTTATCCTAGCCTGATTTAACTGAAGAACAAGCAATTGGATTATTTGGGCAGCAGGTTAGGATAGTTCCTAGATTAGATGTTGATAATTTATTAAAAAATTATTTAATTATTACTTTTAATAATTTTAGAACAAATTATGAGAATCCAGAGTTTAGGGATAATACAGTAATGTTTGATATTCTTTGTCATTATGATACTTGGCAATTAGAAGATTTTTCGTTAAGACCATATAAAATAGCTGGAGAGCTTGATTTTTTATTTAACGATAAAAGATTGACTGGAATAGGAAAACTTGAATTTCTTACTGCTTCAGAATTATTTATAAATACTGAATATGGCGGTCTTTGTTTATGTTATCGAGCTATTCATGGAGAAGAAGATAAAAAATTTTAGCCTAATCCTAAGAATGAGCAAGACTTTTTAGATGAATTTAATGAGACTTATAATAAAAAATGATTAATGATTATTTTTTATCATTAAATATTGGAAGTGATATTCCAATAGAAGAATGTGGGTTAGTTGTTCATTAGCCTACTCTTGAAGAGATTGCTTTTTTAGGGGAGCATAAATTTTTTTCTTGCATTAGTTTAATTACTCTTACAAAAGAAAAACTTACTTAGGACAAAACCCTTTTATCACAATTCTCAAATTTTCAAATATTTATGAAAATTTTGGGAGAAAAGGATAATGCGGATTAGAAAGCTGATATAATTAGTTTTTTAATGTTGCTTTTCCCAAAATATAAGATTTTTTTTACTCCAAGATCAATTATGTTTAGTCAAGAAGATGGGTCTCGAGTTTTAGATGAAAAAAATTTTGATGCGTTTCAAGAAGCAATGAAATTTATTTTTAATATTGGAAATAAGGAAAAAGAAGAAATTTATAATCCTGCTAATAAAAGAGCAGAAGAGATTGCATAGAAAATTTATAAAGGACGCCAAAAGATTGCTTAGCTTAAAGCGAAGGAAAAAGGTTCTGCCATAGGCAGATTTGTATCTATTCTCTCTGTTGGATTACATATTCCTATTTCTGAATTTAAAAAATATACCTTATTTTAGATATATGATTCAATGGAACGATTTGGATTATATGTTGGTTGGGATCTTGATGTTAGGGCTAAAATGGCGGGTGCTACTGGTACAAAACCAGTTGATGATTGGATGAAAAACTTATATGAAAAATAATCTATATTATATATAGTTTATATAAATTTAAATATGATAAATATTTTTTAAGGAGGATATATACATGAAATATGGTATTCGTGAATGTTGCGACGTCGTAATGCGTGCGAAAGCCGATGAACAACTTATTGGTGATAAGTTATTCTACAGGGATGAACCTGTATGCTATTTCGATACACTTAAGACCTCTTCTCTCGAAGGCGCAGCTACTACTGTATATGCTCAGGGCGGACGTGGTAACCCTCGTTTAATGTCTTGGGACGGTGAACGTACTATGACCTTCACGATGGAAGATGCTCTGATTTCTCCAGAAGGATTAGCAATTCTTGCAGGTGCTGGTCTGCTTAATGCTTCTGCAAAGAATCCTGCTATACAACACGTTATTGAATCAGCAGTAGTGGGAGAAAATAATGAAATAACTTTATCTCAGGTTCCCTATGCTGGAAGAACGGCTAAAGATGATAATGTAATTTATGTTATGGCGGCTGACCAAAATGGTAACCCGATTTCTGAGCCTTTCCTTTATGTTTCTAAAGCAGCTGAATCTAAAACTATTGCATTAAGAACAGCGCCGTATTACAGACCGGATTATGCAGGTGACGATCCTGAAGCAGAGACTCCTGTGCTTACAGCTGCTTATACAGCTAAAGCTGCAGACGTTACAAAATATCTTGGAGAAGGTGCTCATGTTATTGTTGACTATTATGTTTCTCACAGTTCTGGTTGGCTGATTATAGATATTGAGCCTGACAAGTTCGGTGGATCATTCTATCTTGAAGCTTCTACCCTTTGGAGAGACCAGGATGGTGTTGATCACCCTGCAGAATTTATAATTCCTAACTGCCGTGTTCAATCCAACTTTACATTTGCAATGTCTGGATCTGGCGATCCTTCAACCTTTACATTTACGCTTGATGCTTTCCCTGGATATACAAGATTTAATCCAACAAAGAAAGTTCTTGCTGAAATTCAGATTGCTGGTGCTGCTACAGATAAGAAGATGGTGGTAAGACATGAGACTGATGCTGGTGCTGAGTTAAGCGGTGGCGCTAGTGCAGGTAACTGATAACTAATTAAAAGTTAAAAAGAAAGGAAGAGATTATTTTAATCTCTTCCTTTTTTTTATTTTGTAAGAAAGGAGAAAAAGGAAAGAGATGGCAAAAGGTAATAATTTTGAGGAACTTATATAGAAAACTGCAAAGTTTGTTGCGGAAAATAGTGCTGAATGGTTATATGATGATTTATAGGATGCTTAGAGAACTTTGAAAAAAAATGAAGAAGAAATTTTAAATAGATATGGAAAAAATGGATTACCAAAATTATAGCAAATTTTAATAGAAGTTAATAGAACTAGTTTATTAGTAGATAATGTTCTTGCTGCATACGATTCTCAAAATACTAGTAGTAGTAATGCTTTACGTATTGCAGAAAAATATTTAGAAATAGCTTCTAATATGGATTATATTTTTAAATTAATTGATTCTTTAATTGCAAAAAGTAAAACCATAGATGATGTAGATAAAATTTTTGAAAATATTGTTGTAGATATTGGCAATGAAAGAAATGTAGTTTCTTAGGAAGTCATTGAAAATATTAAAGCTCAAAATCTTAATTAGTCAATTTTTTCATTAAGACAGAGTGGAGAATAGCTTACTTTATTTATTTCTAGCGTTCAAGATAGCTATAATAATGTTATTAATAAAACGTCTTTTGATGTTTCTGCTTCTAAACATTATGAACAATTTAAATAGTATTGTTCGGAGCATTATTTTGGTGCTAATTTAACCGGTCGTATGTTATATAATTATTTAGGACAAAGTGGAGTTTTTGATGGACAACGACCAAAATTTTGGAGCTGGTGGAAAAAAGAATCAAGAAAAAGTCATATGGTAAGAGCAGGAGATCGACATTTTTCAGAATTAATACAAAGCTTTTTAGATATGGATATTTTAAGTGAATAGCTTAAAACTTTTTTAGAAATTGCTGCAGCAAATAATAATAAAGATATTTTATCAGGATAGGCAGCTAATTTAAACTGGGGACATTTTGCAGAAGCCTATGAACGGCATTTAGAAAAGCATCATGCCTTAATGAGTAATGGATATCCTAAAGATAAAAATGAAGTTATTGCTACTAATTATCCAGATGAACCTCATGGATTTAATGATTGGATTGCTCATGTGTCTAGGTCTACAGGAAGATGGCCAGGTGTTTTTGGGCCCGACACAGAATATTCTCAAATAAAATAGTATGCTAATTCAGGTATGGAATACGAATTAGCTATAGATAAACAAAAATTTTTAAGAGTAAAGAATACTCTATTGATAATTACATAGAAAGTAAAAAATTCTCAAGACTTAGTAGAGTATTATCATAAATTAAAAAGCACTTTTGGTGTTAACAAAAAATCTCGTAAAGAGTTTGAAAAATCTTTTTAGAATTAGATTACTCAATAAAATATTTTTTGACAATCAAAAAAATAAATGTTATAATATTTATATACGAGGAAAAGGAGATTTTTATTATGAAAATATCTGAATTTGATACCCCCAAATTTGAAAAAACATATGATGTTCCTATGTTTACAAATATTAAGATGACAAAAAGTTTACCATATGAAACATAGCTTGATTTTTTACAAGATGTTTTAGCCAGGTCACTTGATGATAATGGATATTATACACCACTTGCGGTTGAATTATATATTGCTCTTGATATAATTCATTTCTATACAGATCTTGATATTGCAGATGGAACGCCAGTCGCCACAATATATGATATTATCACTTCTTCTGGATTGCTTAATGCAATTATTAGCCATATTCGCATAGGCGAATTAGAAAGATTACGTACTAGTATTTATGATACAATAGATAATATTTATAAATATCGTAATTCAGCTTATGCGATTCTTGATAGTTTAAAAGATACAGAAGGTCTTGAAGATAAAGTAACTGATCTTGTAAGTAAATTAAAGTCGGCGCCAGAGGGTTTGAATTTGGTTAAGGCGGCAGTTGACAAATTAGGTTAATTTTATATATTAATTTTTTAAAATTAATAAAGAGAAGATTTCACGGGACGACACTCTTTTTTGTGTTGTCCCGTTTTTTTATTAATTTTAAAACTTTTTGAGAGAAAGGAGTTTTTAATTATGGCGAATAATAATTATAATAGAGAATTTAATGTTACTTATCGATTTAATGCTGATGTTAGAGAGTTTAATAGGAGTTTTAATAATTTAACTAGTAATATTAAAGCAGCATTTCAGTCAGTTCAGAATGGGTCAGATACATTCGATAAGATGACTATACAAATGCATGAAGCAGTAGGAGTTGCTGCTCAATTAAGATAGAATTTAGGATAGGCTTTTAATACTAGCACAGGACGCCTTGATTTTACTCAATTTACAAAATCTATGCGGCAAGCTGGATATGAAATGTAGGATTATGTTAAATCTTTACAACAGCTTGGTCCGGCCGGCGAAACAGCATTTAAACAATTGGGTAATGCTATTTTAAATTCTGAAATATAGATGAAGCGCGCCCATCCTATTTTAGATAAATTTGTAACTTCTTTAGGAAGGGTTGCTTTATATCAATTCTCAACTAAAGCTATTTCAATGTTTACGTCAAGCATTAGAGAGGCTTTTTAGTTTACTCAAGAATTAAATAGATCTTTAAATGATATTAGAATAGTTACAAAAATGAGTACAGATGAAATGGCAAGCTTTGCTCTTAAAGCAAATGAGGCAGCTTAGTCATTATCATCTACAACAACTGCTTATACAGATGCTTCTTTAATTTACTTCCAGTAGGGTTTAAGTGAAGAGGAAGCTATTGCAAGAACTAATGTTACATTGAAGATGGCAAATGTAACTGGCGAATCTGTTAAAACTATTTCTAATGATTTAACTGCCATCTGGAATAACTTCGATGATGGTTCAAAGAGTCTTGAATATTATGCCGATGTTATGACTAAATTAGGTGCTACAACTGCATCTAGTTCAAAAGAAATTGCAACAGGTCTTGAAAAATTTGCTCCTATCGCTTAGGCGGTTGGCTTGTCTTATGAATATGCGGCCTCTGCTTTGGCTACGGTTTCCGCTGAGACTAGGGCGTCTGCAGATGTTGTTGGTACTGCATTTAAGACTATATTTGCAAGATTAGAGAGTTTAAAACTTGGTGAGACGCTTGAGGATGGCGTTGGATTAACAAAATATACTTCTGCTGTGGAGTCTATCGGTGTAAGTATTATGGGCACCAATGGAGAAATGCGGAAGTTAGATGATATATTAAAAGATATTGGTGCAAAATGGTAGGAACTCGATTCTGCATAGAAATCTGCTTTGGCCAATACCGTTGCTGGTGTTCGTCAATATTCTCAATTTATGGCATTAATGGAGAATTGGGATAAAGTAGAAATGAATGTTGATGTTTCTTTAGGTTCAGAAGGTGAATTATAGAAACAGCAAGATATTTATGCAGAAGGCTGGGAAGGTGCTTCTAGAAGAATTAAAGATAGTTTATAGTAGATTTATATGATGCTTTTAGATGATGAAGGCTTTGTTACCATGTTAAATGGCGTTAATGAAGTTATAAAAGCATTAAGAGTTATGTTAAAAACCATTGGAGGACTTCCGGGGTTATTAGCTACTATTTCTAATTTAGTTTTTACTATAAAAGGTGATGTACTTGCGACTTCTATGGGCAAATATATGGAATCTGCTTTTCTTAGCAGTAAAAAAGGAATTGCCTATTAGGAAAATCAAAGACAAATTGCTATTGACGCTTTAAAACAATAGTCTTAGAACACTATTATTGAATAGGGCGGTGGATCTCTCGCTACAGATAAAGCCTTAATTCAAGCGCCCATTAAAGCTATGGAATAGCAACAAAAAATATAGCATGATTTAATAGCATAGAAAAAGTAGATGTCTGAAGAAGAAAAAGGCATTTATCAAGCAATAAATAATAATATTAAGGCATTATCAGAATAGGGATTAAAATATAGTGAACTTTCAGCCAAAGCTAAAGATGCTCATTAGCAAGTTTTAAAAATGGCTGAAGCTATAGCAGTATCTGAACAAAATACAATAGCCTATTCTTAGCAAGAAAATACAAAAAATAATAAACAACAAGTAAATGCAGCTTGGAATGGAAATGGCAATTTTCTTAATGCTGGTCGCAATTATATAAATTCTTTAAAAAATGAAAATAGTGGATTAAGTCCATAGTAGATTGGTTCTTTAACTAGATCGTTAAATCAATATGAAAAAGCGATTTCTCCAGAAGAGAAGGCTAAGGCGGCGGAAGGATTCCGCAAGCTCATTGAAAAATACGATCAAGCAATTAAAGATGGTTATGAAAAGGCTATTCAAGAATAGGCTTCTAAAAATGTCGATAATCAAAAAATAGTTAAAGAAGCAAGTGATAAATATATTAATAATAAAGTATCTGGCAATTAGTTAACAAGAGCATTAGATTTAGCTAAAGATATATAGAAATCTAATAAATCAAATCAATCGGCAGCAGCCTTAAAACAAACTTAGGAATAGGCTATCTCTTCTATTAATAACTTTAAAAAAGCAATGGAAGATGCTTTAAATAGCGAAGAGGGCGGGGTCGGAAAATTAACCGATGGTGCAAAATAGGCTATTGAAGATTTTATTAAAACGATTAATTCAGGAGATACCTCTAAATTATCTGAAAATATTAAAGCATTAAATGATGAATTAGAAAAAACTAAAGAAAATGCTAATGGTGCTTTGGAAGAAATGAAGAATGTTTCTGGTGAAGACGCTACATAGGCATTTAAAGAAGAAACAGATACTTTTATTAATAGTGAATTTTCAAAATAGAGAGCTGCCGAAGAAACTTCTAATGCTCTAGACGCTTAGCAACAAGTTGGTAAAAAAGCTTTAAAAGAAGGAATGAAAGATTATCAACAGTTAAGCTAGCAAATGATGTCTGTAGCTCGAGGAATTTCTGGAATCGTTCAAGTTTATAATACAATTAGAGGAGCAATAGATACATTAACAGATGAGTCTATGAGCCCTCTCGAAAAAATGATGGCTATATTTACAACAATGCCATCGTTAATTTTTGGTGTAAGTAGTGCAATGCAACTATTTACTATTAGTTCTAAAGGTGCTTCTGGAGCAGCTGGAGAATTGGGAATAGCAAGTACTGAAGCAGCTGCTGGAGAAGCTTCTGCAGGAGTAGCAGGTGCTGCAGCTACCCCTGGATTAGTATCATTCGGAGCCGGCATGACTGCTGCTATGGGTCCTGTTGGATGGGTTGTAGCAGCAATTGCTGGTTTTATTGCAATTGTTACAGTTGCTATTAGTTTAATTGCAAAATTTAACGAAGAAGCTAGAAAAAACAGTGTAGAATATAAAATGGCACAATTAAGTAAAGAAGTAGAAAAAGCCAATGAAAATTTTGCGACTTTACAAGAAAACTCTTTAGCATTTACTCAAACAGCATCTGAATATGATAAATTAATTGAAAAATTTAAAAATTTATCTTCTTCATCTTCTGAATATAAAGAAACCCTATCTGAATTATTAAAATTATAGAATCAGATGATGGAGTAGTCAGCTGGTTTAGACTATGTTCGAAAATATTATACAGATTTAGGTTATACTTATTCTGAGATTTTTGATAGCAATGGATTATTAACAGATTTAGGAAGATCTTTAGCTGAGTAGTATGATAAAGAATTTTATACATAGGCTCAAAAGCGAAGATAGTAGGCTAACATTTAGTTAGATTTGCTAGAAAAAGAATAGAAAAAATAGAATATCAAATCAGTAGAAGATGTAGTTGTATCTAATATAGATAGTTTTTCATCTGGATAGGTAATTAGAACAGTAGCAAGCGCACTTTCTACTTATATTTAGGGTAATACTGGAAGATCTCTTAATTTCTA
>Ga0247609_10000902_pt1 | contig 37856 bp, 28 predicted proteins | sample 172DNAGHGlowgp2_FD_193487 | JGI IMG/M metagenome (GOLD analysis project Ga0247609, IMG submission 193487) | Sheep rumen microbial communities from Palmerston North, Manawatu-Wanganui, New Zealand - 1728 DNA GHGlow gp2 | ecosystem: Host-associated > Mammals > Digestive system > Stomach > Rumen ... | reverse complement strand
AATAATACCAATTGAATCTGAATTATCTGACTTATATTTGAAATTATAAATTGGAAGAGCTTTGATAAGACCTAATGCAGAGAAAGTAGAGCGATTAATATTTGTTTTTGCTCGTTTATCTGATGTTGCATTGAAATATAAACCTTCTACGTAATTATAAGCTTTTACATAACCAGTTGTTACGATATAATTTCTAGATAAAATGAAATCTTCACTAACAATAGGTACATTAGCTCATAGCTTAGTTTTTGGTGCTTCGTCTGGATTAGCCGATGACTCTGCTGCACTTCATTTAGTGTATCCATTTATAGTATCAAAACAAGCCAATCCAAAACCTTTTTTAACTGAAGTTGCATTGGGAGTTTGAATATAAAAACCAATTGGAGTATATTCTATTGTATTATTAACATTATTCGTATCAGTTTTAGTATACGTATTTGGTGTTTGGAATAAAAATTGAGTTCGTCCTTGAATTCCTTGATATTTTACTTGGTCTGTATTAATAGTTAAGGCAGGACTATTATTTTCTTCGCCTCCTTTTATTTCTAATCCATAAGTATCATAACCAATATATCCTTTAAATGTATTACCAGAGTAAAAATTAATTGTATTTCTAAAAGTAAAAACATTATTAATAACACCATTAGACATATTGCTTGTAATAATATTTCCTAAAGACGTTACTGCACTATCAGTAGTTTTTAAATATTTTACTTCTGGAGTAATCATTCCAGATGACGCATCAAATTTTTCACAATCTATCCATCATTTAGTTTCACTACTTGTTAATCCTTTAATATGTTGATAAAAGTATGCCATTTATATCACCCATTTTTATTATAGTATTTTTTGGAGGAGAAATCAAAAGTGAAATCTCCTCCTTTTATTTTAGTTAAGAGGATTTCTTCGAATCATCTTTGCTAATCTACGAATTAATTTATCTTGATATTTAATAGTATTTACAGTTAACTGACAGTTACCATCATTACGTAAATCTCTTGAAATATCTGTAATAAACAATAGTTGTGATAGAGCTTCATAAATATCATCTCGATCTTGTGTATAATCTTCAACTGAAATTTTAATACCTTCTCCTATGTGAAGTTCTGGTTCACGGTAGTAAACAGGTTTGTATGTTCCATTTTCATTATCTAATGTTTCAACATCTTGAACTAAATCAATTAGAGAAATTGAGTAACTCTTTTCAGGGTACTTTTGGTCTTCAAAAGCATATTTTGCCATAGTAAGAAGGTCTTCAGATGTTGTTGCTGAATCATTAGTATAAGAACTTTCAAGGAATAAATAAGGATATTCGTTATAGAAGTCACGCCATAAATCATCTCTTCTTTCAAGCAATAATTCGTAATTACTCATTCCAGCATCTACGAAATGTGATGTTAAATATGTAATTGCAGTACCATTTCAACCAGTATAGTCAGGAAGATATACACCTACAGCTTGATTTAAGAATGTAGCTCAATTGCATCCTCCAGTTTGAATTGTGTAGAATGAGATATTGTCAGAAATTTTAGTAAAGTATAAATTATTAGTAGATACATTTTGTGTTCTTTCTAACATTTTGTCTACTTCTATTTTTTGTTCGTAAGATAATTCATCATAACTAAATATCTCACTATTTTCTACTTGTGGAGGTACATCTTTTCAAGTTATTATATACTGTTTGTCAGTAGTCTTATTTATTTTTGGAATATATACACTATTAAGAGAAGTGGCACTACTACCTGTTTGTGGTTTAGATATAACATTAAAACGATTAATTATTTTATCTTGTTTAATTCTTCATTCATCTGGAACGAAAATATCACAAAGTAAACTTGCCGCATAAGCTTCATTTCAATATAATTGAAGATCGGATTCTATTAATGCTGCATGCTCACGTAAAGGTATTTTATTATTTGTTTCCATAGTAAATTTATATCAGAAATCTCCATTTGTTGGCTCTCCAGTAAGACCTGAAGATATTTGAATGATATAAACATCGTATTTAAAATCATCATATGGAGATTCTCCAGTACAGTGTGTAACTGTTGAATTATTAATATTTGAAACATCAAATTTGTATGTAAAGATATCTGGAGTAATACTATTACAATTATAACGATACATTTTAATATACTGATCTATTCCTTTATCAAATACATAATAAGTATAGGATTGTGGCTTTTTATATAACAAATTACCAAATAATTGATTTGTAGTATATACTCTTTCTTCGTCTTTATTGTATCATTCATAAGTATTGTCATATAGATGTTCTTTTAATGAATAATTTAATGTACTTTGAGTAGATAATACATCTTGCTCTATATAATATAAATTTTCAATAATTCCTTCAGAGTCTTGATATTCATCTATATTAAAGCATCTACCATTTTGGTCTGAAATTCTCTTTGTAAACATTTCTGTAATACTTGTAACCATTTCAGTATAATTATCAGAATCAGAATCTATCACGGTATTACTACTAAAATTTTTAATAACTCCATCAATAATAAGATATATCATATATCTATTAGTACTACTTGATGGTAATGCTTTAAACTGAGCTTTATTCATTATTTTGCCATGATTAATTATATCATAATGAATATATTGATTTAATTCAGATGGCCAACTATTAACATCAGTAATATTAAATGCAACTTCTGTTGTATCTATGACTAAAAAAGAAGCATCATCTTCAAACATATATAAACTTGAATATGAAGTCTTTTTATATGTCATTGTCTTTTTATATTTAAAAGATTCAAAGTAAGTAGAGTTATTTAATAAATTTCCAAAAGTAAATGCAATTCCGCTATTAGATGTTGTAGTGATAGTTCCATTAATTGGTTTGGTTGTATAAAAATAATGAATTGGAAAATCACTAATAAAACCAGTACATAAATCTTTTTCACTTTTTCCTACTTGATATTGAGCGTAATCAACACTCTTATAAGCTCCTTCTGAACCTAAACTAAAACTATTTTCGTCAGTTGAACTAGAATCTGTTCTAGTATAAAAATTTTGATAGTTGGTAGCAGTAACTAAAGTTATAGGGTTTTCTCCATTACTATCATAAATAGTATCTAATGGAAAGTTTTGAATATATAAACTATCATTTTTTACTTCTTTACTAGCATAAGGAGCAAAATCAGAAAATAACTCATCATTTAAATGAGTGTTTGATGAACTATATCCACCATACACGAGCATTTTGTTTTTTAAATTTAATGCACTTGTAAGTAATCCTACACTTCCCAAAGTTCTAAAACCTGTAGGTAATAATCCTAATCCGCCACCTATAGTTGCAATTGCACTTACTATATGTCATATTTGTGCGGCTGAATTTGTAGCTACACCTCAACCAATTTTATTATTTCCTGGTGTGCTTTGACTATAAGTTACCTCTGCGTCATCAACAGTAACATATCGAGTTGTATCTGGTGCATATCTAGATGTATCTATAGCATTTCCATGAAATAGAGCATTTTTGTAATCATCTGTTGGGTCATTTAATGAAATGAATTCATAATCTTCTTTAATATAAGTGTCAGAAAAATTTTTACGGTATAAATAGTTTCGTAAAATATTAATAGTGTCAATGGGTTGATAAAATACTGAGCCATCTAATCTAACTGTGGTACTATTTGGGTCTGCATTTTTATCAATAAAATTTATAGTATCATTTTTTAAGTCTGTTCTACTAAATCATGCGCCAACATATCTAGGTTTATCAAGTAATGTAATATATTTACTAGTCTGATTACACTTACATACATATGTGGTTCCATTTACTTTAATTACACTATCCGTTAATAAACATATTCCACCGCCACTAAAAGGTATGCCATCTTCGTACATTTTATTACAAACTAAATAATTTCTATCTTCTTTATAAATTTTTGATTGGCATGGGTATAATAATCTAGGATCTGATTGTGATGGTGTTAATGATGGATCATAAGTAGCGAAATTTAAAAATAAATTCGCATCAGTTAAACTATCAATGTCATCAGGAGTCATAGGATATTCGGTACCTTCTCTTGTAACCGTAAAATAGCTACAAATATCTCTTAATTTTACAAAAAATACTTGACGTAAATATTGAGTATCTTTATCGTAATAATTTTCTTCTCCGCATTTTTGTAATACATCTTGATAGCAATGTAAATCTAAATCAGAAACATTATCTGTAGTTATTAAATGATTTTCTTTATCAAAAATACTATGTTGAATGTCATTATTATATAAATTAATATTATTATAATCAATTAAGTATGTAGAATCATTATCTGTTATAAAAAATTGAGGAAAATCTTCTACAAATGACCAAGATAAAACTCTATATTCATCTTTAGGTTGTGGTTCAAAACGATATATATTATCTGCACCACTTGGTTCTTCTTGTGTTGGTGTGGTATCTTGAATTGTTAATGTAATTGCATAGTATTGTTTATATAGAGGATCTAATGGTGTTTCATAATAACTTCTAAAATTGTATAAATTTTTTAAACATCTTTGTCTTGCATTTAAAAATTTTCGCATATAATCAGAAGTAGTTTCATATAAATTCATAAAAGTGGATGCAGCTGATGAATTAGCAACTCCTGTTTGCGCAGCAGCATCACTTATATTTGCTTGTAATAAACTTCAACGAAGAATTAAATTATTAGCATCGTAGTTATTATTAGCTTCTTTTTGTTTATACAAATTAACAATACTAGATATTTCTGCGCCAACACTATCAATTCTATCTGTCATTTCAGCTAGATATTTTGTTTGTGAATGAATACGACCATAATATGCCGCCGCATTTAATAAAATATCCGCATTTACTTTTCTTAATTCATTATTAATACGATTATTAATATCTTGCTTTTGAATTTTTGATAATAAACCTGCATTTAAGAAATAAGAATAATCGATTAATTTATTTTCTAACCAAGGAAGTTGATCTGCAATACGAGCAAATATTTTATCTTCATCAGAAAAATCCTTTTTAAAAAATGCAGTTATATCAAAATCATTAATATAATTAGCAGTTTGCATATCAGCAAAATCAGTATTGTCAACAGAAATTGAAAGTATATTATAAGAAGAAATATAAACACTAAAAGTAGAATTACTTGCAGTTGCTACTTTTAAATTTGAATTAGTATCTCAATAAGAAAATGAACTTAATATCTCTTTTGATTGAAAAACATATGTGTCATATAAAGAAAATTGAGCTTTTAGTATTGTATCAATCTTTGTAGAAAAAGTTATCGTATGACTAGTACTATTATATCTTATATATACTTTTCCAATTTCTGAAGATGAATTAGCAGTACCATAATCCCATTGATCTGTAGCGGAAGACATATTATATTGCGGTCCATACAAAGCATTCGTATACATACCTGGATAATAGTTAGAGTATTTTTTCCAATAAGAACTATTGAAATAATTTATAAAAAATGGACTAACTGTAGGTAATGCTGTAATCACTTCATCATTACTTAAAGTTCTACTATTAATATTCAACGTTGTAATTAAAGAGTCACCTTTTTGAGAAAGATTGAATGTTTTAACGTTTCTAAAAGGCGAATAAGCCAAACCATTAACAACATCTTTTTTAGATAGCTCAAATCAGAAATAAGTAATTAAACTAATAAAATTTTTATTGTTTTCTGGTTCTAATAAAACTGTCGCAGTATTTAAAACAAGTCCAATTTGTTCTCCAAGTGATATTAATGCGCCATTAGCTGTTGTTGATGAACAGCTAAAAGGAATCTTTTCATATAAATCTGCATTTTCTGTGGTATTTAAATATTTTTGTTTAAGTACTTTTAACACTGGCTTATTAGTATTAATTGTATTAGTTGCAGTACCATCCTTACATAAATAAAGTGGGGTTTCTAGTTTTAAATATTTATATGCTATCTTACATTCTTTAACAATTTTTTCTGCCCAATAGTCAATACTCAATGCTCCTATAAAATCTTTTGAATTGATATCATTATTTATTGTATAACCATCATTTTGTTTTGCTAATTGGTACGAAAAACTATCTTGACAAGTAAAATTATAAACAATATTATTTTCAGTAATGGTATACGTAATGTCTTTTATTGTGAATAAATAAGTATTATTATACTTATCTTCTAATAATACTTGACCACCAGATTTTAGTTTAGATGCAAAAGGATTTTCTTTCCAAGTATCATCATCTAAAATCATTTTATCAAGAGAAAAAGTTAAATCTGCTTGTCCTTGCTGATGAATATTTAATTTTTCATTATATGTATAAGTTTTTGTATATATATTTACCAAACCATTTGTTAATGAAGATTGTAAATTATTTTCTCTTTCATATCTTAACAAATCTTCATCAATATTATTTCCATAAAATTCAGAAATAACATTTTTAATATATTTATTTACATTACTTTTATCATAAGCTTTTGTTAATAAACTTAATTTAAAATATGCCATAGAATCACCTACTAACTAAAAATTACTTTAAAAGATTTTTCTATATTTTTTTGATCATCCTTTGATTTTTCCAAACGTACTTGATAAGTACTAATATTTCCAGGACGTTCGTAAAGTTCTGTCTCAGCAATTAAGTCTTCATATTGACTATTAACTTCATATACAGTTTGCGGAAAAAGTTCTGTTGCGCCGCTCCAACACTGATAATCTGTTCCTGAATGGCTTGGTACTCATTGTTCATTATTATCTTTGTATTGTACGTTAATATTAATATAATCGAATAAAGTCATTCTGTCAAAAACACTATCTTCATATTTTATATCATAAGTTGTACTAGCATCTTCTTTATAAAAATATCTCGGTGTAGATGTAATAGTTTGTATGTTATATACTAATCCAAAATCTAATTCATTAGATATATGATAATTATAAATTAATGCTGGATTATTATTTTCATCGACACCTGTACTAAAAGTTCAAGTTATATATTGAGCTAAAGATGCTTCAAAAAGTATATAATGGTCTAAATCTGAAGTACGTAAAACACTAGGTACGTCATAAGCGTCTTTTTTATAAATGGTGGCACCAATATTTAGCGAAGAATTATAATTAAATCCATATCAGAAAACATGGTCTGATGTGTTTTTATATCCTCATCTATATTGTAATTTATTGATATATAAAATATTTTTCATTGGCACACTTATTGAAAAAGTAAATTGTTTATCATATGAATCTTGTTCAGATGGTGGATCTATATGTGAATCATATGGATAGACTCAATTAGGACAAATATTATATTTTGTTTTATCTATTATATTTAAATGACAACTGAAATTATTTTTAACATAATAATATCCTCATCCAGATTGTCATCTTTCTATTTGATTGCCTCTGGTAGTATAAATTATAATTTCATCACATTTTGGTATAGATATGGTAACATATCCATAATAAAGTTCATCATCATCAGGTTTAAATTCTACAAACTCATCTTGTGGATTAGATAATATGTTATCAGTAGTAACAAAATTTGAATAATTTCCACCTGATTTAAACTCAATTGTCTGAATAATTGTATTGGATTTTTTAATTATTATACTTGATATAAAAATCTCATCAATACCATACGTAGTGAGTATTAATTGAGTTGGATATAATTCATCTTCTAATAATGCTTTATTAATTAAACGACTTGGATCTGTTTTTGTATAGTATCCATTATTATCTTCTAATAATCTTCATTCTGGATTATAGTAATGTAAATATGTATATAAAGAATCTGTCGCATTTTTCAAATAATTGAGATATTCTTTTTTGTATGCCTGTATTGATTTTTTTTGAGTAGATATATTATAATTTTTCATTATCTCACCCTCATATACACATCATCTGCAATAGAATTGTCATTAAAATATGTAGTTACTTTTACTTTTGTATCGTTATCTACAACTACAAATTCTCATTTATAATCTGGATAAAATTCCTCATAACCACCATTACCATTATCAAAAAAGAACTTAATAATAGGTTTCAATAAAAAAGAGCTACCTCCTGAAGGAGTTACAGTTAATGCAGAGAAAGTACATGTAAAAACACCAGGATTGACTTGTATAAAACCGTCACCTGAAGTAACTTTCTTAGTATTCTTATTAATTAAATATCCTTCTTGATGTCCTACTTTTACAGACGTAGTTCAATCAGGACTGTTTGTTCCTTCTTGATAAGAGTATTTTATTTGTAACATATCATGCGCATCATCATAACTAATAGATGGAATATAAATACCTTTATTCTCAGCTGGAATTCAAATTAATTCACCACTTGATTTACGATATGCTATATCTCCACGATATCTACTTGTATTACCATCACTAATTTTATTTGCATTTACAATTGCGGCTTCACCTATATTTAATAAGGCTAATTTTGATGTTAAATCACTTTCTGTTAATAATACTTGAGTTACATTAAAAACATCTCAGAATGAAACTTCACGAGTTATTTCATTTAACTTATTATCTAATTGTGTTAACGCCGTTTTTAAATCATTTTCTTGACTAATATCTCAAGTATTAAAAAATAAATTTTCATTATGTTTTAAATTCATACTACCACCCCTAGATTAAGATAGTTTTTGCTCTACCGTAAGATTGAATAGTGGTTTTATCTATCTCTTGATTGGAATTGTAAATATAATCAAGATTTTTTAATCTCCAATATAATTTTACATCCGCCACATTTTCATTTTTATCAATTTTAACTTTTTGTGTCGCCATACTTTTTATTAAATATTCTCCATAAGTATTTGTTAGTAATAAATTTAATATTTTATAATCCGTTTCTCCATATGATAAAAATACTAATCCAGAAGATGAATCATATTTTACTAAAAAAGTATTATCGATACTTTCAAAACTTGTTGGTTGAGGTTGAGGACTTGTATTATCAACTTCTGTATTTTGTCAGCTTGCTGTTATTTTATTAAAAACTATGTCACATAAAGATATTTTTCTATCAGAATCATCTTTAAGATACAACTCTAATTCTCCTTCTGTAGTAGTATTTTTTGGCTGAAAACGTATTTCTGAAACAATACCAAAAGGCAATTCTGATTCTGATAACATATCATCTGAATTAACAGTAGTTTCTAGCATAACTATTTCATCATTTTGCGTATCAGTAGTAGGATATGATTGATTAGTTGTTCAAACATATTGTCTTTGAGCAAGCGCGCATTGTTCGCCTTGTACTTCAAAAGTAATATTATTCTCAACCATATATAAATCTTTTCCTTCGCTATTAACTCCAATAACAGTTTTAGTTCCTTCTTTCATTCCTGTTGTTTTTGCTAAATAACACAATTTATCATCATAATCAAAAGAAAGATAATCAACTTCATATGGACCTAACGCCGCAATTAATTTACGATATTGTTCTACAGTTACGCCATAAGTACAAATACTAAAACTTACTTGCATTCTTGTAAACTTAACACCAGTTAAATTACCCATAGCATGGTCATATTGAGGTGAACTGTACTCGTTAGAGAAGGAAGGCCCATTAACGAATTTAAGGGCACTTCCATTATTTGTAATGAATGTACTATATGTTTCCCACATATCTTCACCACGTCAGTAGAATTTAGCATATTTATCTAATCTTCTACTTAGATATTCTTTCTGTTTTTGAATTGTATTCACATTTGAATAACTTTTTGTACTCATTATAACACCTCTTACATTGAAGCATTGATACCATTTTGTTTAAGAGCTAGTAAGATTGCCTCATAAATATTACGTCCTTGAGCTTCATTTCCACTTAATTCAATTACTTGATCGCCAATATTTAAAACTAAATTACCAGCGTTATTTACTGAAGTAGAAATATTGCTTCAATCGATATCAGAAACTTGACTACCAAAAGTAGATTGAATTTCATTCAAATACAATTGAGCTTCGTTTGCAGTTTTTCCCGCAAAAGACTCAGTAGATAATAAACTTGCAACTAAATCAGTACCGCTTGTTCCTTTTAACATATTTAAAATTTCTCTATTGTTTGCTAATAACTCATCAAATTTTTCATTAATTTCATCTATACTATCATCAATACTTTGAATTACTGCTTCTTGCGCACGTTCACGTAATGTTTGTAAACGTTCTTTTTCAAGTTCAGCAAGAGAATTTTGCAATTCTTCAGTTTGTGCTTTTGCGGTAGCATTTGTTGAACCAGCAAGTTTTGTTAAATTAGCAACAAATAATTCGGCTTTTTCTTCATAATCTTCATCTTCAGCACTTTGGTTAACTGCCTCAAAATACTTTTGATATGCATCTTTTCTTTCGTCAAGAGATTTTTGTAAGGCATCTTGTTCTTTTTGAAGAAGTTCTTTATATGCTTCGATACGTTTATTTTCTTGCTCAACTAAAGTTTCTAAATCGATACTTAAGAAATCATCAGATTGTAACTGTTTTAATCTCTCATTCAAATATTTAATTAAAGCTTCATTTCTCGCTGCACCAATCTTTGCTTCTTCGAAGGCTAATTCTGCCGCAATTTCTTTTATTTCATTTTCTCTATTTTGATTTAATGTTGTATTATTTGCTAATGCATTTCTTATTTGATCATAATCTTTAGATTCGAAAGCTCGTAATAAATCTGCTCCACTTCGTCCACTAAGCATATCTTGATGCTCACTTAAGAAAGTACTCTGTTCAGTTCAACTCATAGAATCCCATTTTTGTGCTGCATCATAAATTGATGTGACTGAACTTTTTAATTTATCAATATTTTGACCAATATTTTGAACGCCAACTTGAACTGCATTTGCAACTTGATTTAAAATCGTACTATAAATTTTTTCATAATCTTCTGCATTAACATCAGCTAAGAAATCTCCAAAAGCCATTTTCATTGCTTCTGCTACATCCATATTAGTCTCTGATAAAGCTGGAAGTAAACGATTAATTAATCTATCTTGATATTGGTCTTCATTCATTATCTCTGAAAAAGTTGTTGATAAATCTTCATCTTTTAATATCTTTGCAATTTTGCTATAACCAGTATATAAGTCATTAATTTCTTTATTAGTAATTTTTAAATCTTCAACTAATTCTAACACTTGATCATTTCATTTAGCAAATACATTAAATTCTGAATATGCATTTTCAATAGCTTGCAATACATCAGGCATTCCTGATAACTCTTTCTTTAACTTTCTAAAAGCTTCTGTTCTGTCTTTTAATGAAGCTTCATCATCTTGTAATATATCAGACGCTACTGAGCCATCATCAAATGTAATATTACCTAATTGAGTTAAAATTTTTCGCATCTCTGTTAAATTACCAAGAAGGTTTTTTAATTGAGAATCACTACTAGATTCAATAATTTTTTCTAATATAACTTGTCGTGCAGAGGCTTCTTCAGATGATAAATCTAATTCATCTAACGCTTGATATGCAGTACGTTTTACTGATGAAGTAGCTTGTAACTTATACATTTTTCCATTATTACTACTATTCCAATCTGCTCGTTTTAAATCTTCTACTAGCTGTTTTTCATCCTTTGCTAATTTCTTATTTACTTCTGTTTGATATTCTTGTAAGAATTTTAATTTTTCAGCATCTCCAAGTTGATCGTAGAATTCTTGTTCTGACATACCTAATCCTTGGATAAGGTTTTCATCTTTTTCACCAGATAATTTATCTCCAACTTGTGATAATGTTTCAGACAATTTTTCTGCATCTTCTTTAGATTTAATCAACTTTTTATCTAAATCATTAACAGCAGTTACAGCAGTTTCTATTGCTTCTGAACGTTTAGTTAATGTATAAATCTCATTACTTAATTCTTTAACATGGTCAGCGGTTTTTTCATCTGCGCTCTTAAAAGCACCTGCTGCGTTCGCAATTGCAAAAGCAACTCCAGTAGCTAATGCTAATGCAGCAACAATACCAGCTGCAATTGCAAGACCAGGAATACCACCTTCAGCACCAGCACCAAAGATTTTTGCGAAAATACCAGGAGTTTCTTCTGCATCATCTTTCATCTTTTGTCTATGGTTCTTTCTTGCAACGGCACCCATTACTCGCATTACTCCAACAACAGAAGTAAAGATACCTAATAACATTGAAGCTCCAGGAACCATTTGCATAATACTTGCGGCCATATTCATACTTAAACGAGATTGTTCTCCTTGGACTTTTAAAATCTCATTATCAATAGTCAACATATCATCTTTGTATTCTTTTTTGATTGCTTCTGTTTCAAGTTCAGCTTCGTTCTCTGCAGTAGTTATCTCTAACTTTGCTTGAGCGATTTCAGCTTCCGCAATTTCATTGCTTGTCTTATGCTCTTTTAATTTCTTTTGAATTGCCTCAATTTTTGCTTCTGCAGCCTGAATTTTTGCCTTTTTCTTTTCTTGAACTGTTTGTAATGCAACTTCCTTCGAAATTGCTCTTTGTGTTTTATATTGTTCAAGAGATTGAACTTTTTGTTTTAATTGCTCTTTTAAAATTAATTTTTGCATATTATGTTCTTGTATTTTATTTGTTAATACAGAAACACCATAAGATGCAATTATTGTTAATATAGCAACCATACCTCAAGTGTTTGATATAATTTTATTTACAGTCTCTAATAATCCTGTAGCTACATCAACTAAAAATACAATGACATCACTATTCGTAATAGTAGAAATAATTTTTTCTCATGAGGTTGAAAGTCGATTTAATGCTGCCTCTAATCCTTGAGCGTAAACACCAATCTGTGCCATTGTAGCACCTGCGGAACGAGATGAAATCTCTTGTAATTCAATAACTCTTTCATAATCACTCATCATCGCAATTAAACGAGATTGTTGACGAGTACCAGCTAAAGCTTTAGCAATTGCTGCTTGTTGATTAGCATTTAATGAATCCCATTTTTTACCTAAATCATCTAACACATCTTCAGTAGAACGTAATTCACCTGATGTATTTTTTAATTGAATACCAACATATGCTAATTGACTTTCAACGTTATTTAAATCAACGCCATCTTCAAGGGTTTCACCATAATCTGTAATTTCACGCATACGCGCAATAACAGTCTTTAATGCGGTACCTATTGTCTCTGGCGCTTCACGTGTTGTTTCAAGACCTTTAGCAAGTAATGCAGTCGTATAGTCAATTGACATACCTGCCAAATTAGCTTGTGATGCAACCTTACTTAATGCGATAGCAATTTCCTCATATGATGTCGCAGCATTTGCTGATACCGCTGCGAATTTATCTGAAACTTCCATCGCTTTATCTGTACTTAATTGGAAACCATTTAATGCAGTAGTTAAATAGTTAATTGAATCAGAAGTGTCAATTGCCGCTACTTTTGCCGCAGAAATAGCTGCTTCTGCTAATTTTATCGCTTCTTGAGTACTTTTTCCTTGACGAATAAACTCAGTTACTGCCGCAGAAACTTCCTTTGTTGTCGAACCTAATTGAATAGCTAAATTTTGGTAATCTTGTAAAAGACCATAAACTTCTTTACGTGTTTTACCTGTAACCATCGCTTGCTCAGTTAGTGATTTATCCAATCCAGTAATAGTACTTTTTACTTCACTCATAGCTCTTCTGGCTAAACGTAAACCAATAGTCCAAAGACTAAATTGTTTAGCGACTTTTCCTATACCAGAGGCTGCTTTTGTTGCATCTGCACTTATTGCACTTAAATTAGTTTGTGTATTTAATGCAATTTCTTTATTTTTTTCATCTACAAATTGAGTTTTAGTATCTGACAATGCATTATGCATACTTTTAGATGTTTCAGATACTCCTTGCACTAAATCTATATCTTGAGAAGCGCCGGTTTCTTGGTCTTTCTTTAGAATACTATTAAAAGCGTCTTCAGCTTCTTTTATAGCTCTATTTAATTCGCTTAAATTCTTAGTTCCTTCTTTATACTCATCATTTCCTTCTTGATACAGTTTCGCCGCCTCTTTTAAAGCAGTCATTGCGCTCTCTGATGGAGTGCCGCCACCTTTTGTAGAAAAAGTAAGACCTTCATCAAATTTCCCATTTTTGTAATGTTTAGCAACTGTTTCTAGTTTGGTAATAGGTTCTCCAGTACGTGTATTAGTAATATATCTTCCACGACTAAGAGCTTCAGTAAATTTTTCTTTTGCTTGTTCTTTCTTTAAAGATCCACTCTCTCTTAAACTTCTTTTTAAATTTTGTTGACTTTGAAGTTTCTTTAGATTATCTTCTGCTGCCTTAGCTTCTTTTGTTAAATTAGCAACATTTTTTACTGCTGTTTCTAACATTGAAGCTACCTTTTTGAAGGCATTATTCATTGTTCTATATTGTTCTTCTGTGATTTTTTCTTGTTTATTAATAGAATCTATTAGCTTTAAATTCTCTTTTATTTCAAGATATTGTTTTGTGCTTAAAACAGGTTTTCCTGTCTTTGCATCTTTCTTTTCTTTTATTGTTTCAAGTTGCTTACTGTATTCACTAGTACTTTTACTAATTTCCTCTTTAATACTGCCTTCAACTTTAACTGTTAACTCAGCCATGCGTCATCACCTCTATGGCATTAATTAATATCTTTATTCTTATCTCTTTCGTTTAAAATCATTTGATTTTTAATAATATCAGCTCCACCTAATTCTTTAAACTCTTGTAGTTGAGCTAATGTAGCTTCATTATTTGCTTGTAAAATTGACCCACCTTGATCAAGTATCTCTGCAAGCTTCTCACCGTCTAAACTATTAATAATATTATTAATCTTATTACTAATAACTTTTGTATTAGTTAAATAGAATATTCTAGCATCTTTTACTAAATCCATTAAATTGATTTTGGTAGTTTTATAAAAAGTGCTTTGTTTATATTCCTTTTCAAATTCTTTTAATTCCAATAATACATCAAAGAAGTTGTCACTTCCATCAAGTATTTCAAATAATCTTTTGTTTAAATATTCATTAGTAAATTCCATATTATTAATCCTTTCTTTTTATCTTTTATTTTATTCTCAAGCGATATAATTTTCTACTTCATCGCTATCTTTTATTACTAAAAATGTTAAATCAATTGCGTTAGCATCAGAGTTAAAATATAATGTTTTATTAACTTGTACCACAGCCTTATCGATATGAATATGAGTTTCACTTGTTTCGTCGTCTTCATTAGATATTGTCGATATATCAAGAGTTACATAAACATTATTTCTTTTATTAAGAGAATATATATTATTTGTAATTACTTCATATACTACATTATAATACGCATCTGCAACTTCAACATCTATCTCATCACCATCTAATGTTGAATAGGCATCAGTAAGAATTGGCGCCGCATTTTCATCATCAGAGTAATAAACATACACCATTTTCTTTTGTTTTCCCATACCTTTAGTAAGATATATTTTTTTATCTTCAGAAGATAATAATTTTTCATGGTATGAAACCGAAAATCCTTCTTTTTTTGAATAAATTAGATTCAAAATTTTATCTGTGAGTATTACGTTATATATTGAAAAACTATTTATTTTTTCTACTGCATATCCAGCAGCTCGTTCTGATCCTGACATATCTGTATTACGAGAAGTAAAGTTAATTAAACCATTTTCACCTTTAATGATTGTATAAGGTTCTCCATCGTAAGTTGGCTTATAACTACCAATTGGGTCACAACTATATGCACGAATAATACAATCTATTTGATTTCCTATTTTATGTGTTGCCATACTAACACCTCTTCTTTTCTCTAATAATAGTATAGACTACAAAATTAAAAATATCAACTATGGAAATATGACAAAAATAAAAAGACTCACAACTTTCGTTATGAGTCTAGTTTCTCTTATTCAGCAGTTACTTCAGTATCATTAATATAGTCATCGTAAGCAAAAGATCCAATATTAGATACTGCATATTCGTCATCAGCATCGAATAATACTACATTACAAACATCACCACTTTGTGTTAATAACACTTCAGTTGTTCCTTTTACTCTAGTAAAATTAACTGATGTTCCGTTTATTGTACCTTGGTAATAAACTAAATCAGCACCTTTTTGATTAATAGTAACTTTTACTTTCATATTAATCACCTACTGTTTCTGCGCTTGCATTAGAATTTGTAGTATCTAAACCATTATCTTCAATTACTTTATAATTCTCATTGTAGTCTTCAGCAATAGAGAATCTAGGTAAAACTGAATAGAATAATCCAGTTACGATACCATCTTCATCGCCAAATTCTTCATCATCACCAATAAGAATCTTAACTTCATTTAAATCACCATTCATATCAAATACAGTAGCATCGCCTTCTGCATCTTGAGTTAATGATAATAATGAGTCAGATAAGAAGTCATAGAATATAATGTAAGCATTAACTTGTGCTCCGGTCTTTGAGTCGATAATGAAAGTTTCTCCAAGAACAGTTTTATGACCAGCAAAAGTAGTTGTTGCGTGTAATACATCAGTAGATCCAACTGAATAGTCTGTTGATCTGTTAGTTCTAAAGTATTCAACAGTTAAACCTGATAAAGCTTCTAGTGCTTCTGCATTACCTAAAGCATCTTGCATTTCAAGACGAGCAGTTTTACCATATTTTACTAAAGGAGAAGCGTTTTGTCCACCAGTAATAGTCTTAGTAGGACCTTCTTGAGTTGCGTTTGCAGTTTTTAAATACTTTAAGTAAGAAATTGGCTTTGTGCTTAAATATAATGCCATAATTTCATTAGCTTTTAATAAAGAGAAATCAATTACAGTTGCATCTTGACCTACAATAGTCTCGAATTGAGTCTTTAAGTAATTAGCTGTATTCTTAACTGGTGTTAATGCTATGTATTCATCTTTAGTCATACCATCATAAACATCATAAATCTTGGCGTTCATAACAGTAACAATACCAAAATTTCTTATGGCAGGGTTCCAAGCAGCACTACTATTTTTTAAATTACTATAAGATTTTGTAGCCATTTTTGTACCTCATTTTATTATTTTATAAAGAATTCGGGTGTTTTACCCTTCTTTAAATTACCCGCAGCGTAAGCCATTTTGGTTACGTCATAAGACACTGACTGTGCGGCATAATTGTATAATCAGTGAATTTGAGCCATTGTTTGATTAAATAAATAATCAAAAGTGAGAGAAGGAATTTGATACGAGATTGTGAGCAAGATTTTTAAAATCTGATCTGTATCTCCACCCTTGTTTTTAATTCTACTAACCTGCTTTTCGAACTGTTTTTGAGCCAGATAAAGTTCTTCAGCGGCTTTACTTTCAAACTTAAGTGGTTTTTCTTCTTTTTCTCCACAAGATAATTTTAAAATAGATATGATATGATTTCAAATCTCAGATGTAATAATAACACCATTTGCAATCATTTCATTGAGTTGAAAATTAAACTCTAAATCATCAATAAAGATACTCAATTGTTCTCGTAAAATTTTTACTATTTTTGCATATTGAATATATTTTCCTAAATCAAAAATTAGAATTTTTATTTCAGCTAAACATTCAGAAGATTGATAAGATTTAGGTAAAATCTTTTTACGATACTCTTCTCTACACATTATAGTATAACAAGTACTTCATTCTTCATTAGAGAAGAAATCTTTTAATGATTTTAAATGTATAGTAATTACTTGATTATCAATAAAAATTTTTACCGCTTTGTCTTCTTTTACAAATAAATTTAATAGTGAATAATTATTAGTAATTGCCACTATAAATCAGCCCCTTTCGAAGGTTGGTCTGAAATTTCAAATTCAATTTTATATCCAAATAGATAATTTGAATAAGATAATGCGGAAGAACCAGTAACTTCAAGTTGTCCTGAACAACTAAATTTCTCTCCATCTATTAAATCTGTTATTTCAGACATTAATTCCATTAAACGTAAACCATAATCATCTAATTGCAAATGGTCTAAATCAGAACAAATAAATACTGAACCAGCGAAAGTATTATTATTATCTTTCTTTCTTAATACATTATTCGTTGCTACATTTATAACCATAAATGTATTACGTCCCATATTTTTTATTCCCGTTTCATTCAATGGAATAATAGAAAAGTATTTCTCGTCCATTAATTGTTTCAAAGTAAGCGGCGAAAAATCCGCTGTTAAAGCGTCACTTGAGTCGATTACTAACAATCTTTGGATAGTTTCATTTTGTGAAAAAAGACGGCATAATTCTAATGGAAGTTTTTTAATATTCTTAAAATTTCTAATATCTCCCATTTTATTCACCGTCCTTTGTATAAGTTATAGTAAGGATTTCTCCTTGTTGCTTAACTTCAATTTCCACAACATCAACTCCAAAAGGAATTGAGAATTTAACTAGATTGCTTGTTCTAGAAATGACTTTTAATACTTTACAAGAAGTTCTAAAGTATCCATTTTCAGTTTCAACTTCATATTCTTGATTTGGAATAATCTTGTATGGATTTTCATCCCTATCAAATGGAATTTCTTCCGCCTTTTCTATCACTGGCTTATTATCAACTCGAGCTTCAATTTCATCTTTACTCATAGTAGTTGCAGTAACTGAATAATAAGTTACGCCTGGATGAGTATAATTATCGAACTCTTGAATTAACCAAGCTCTATCAGCAATCATTACTTTATCATTATAATTAAAAGGTTTCCCTGCGGTAACTAACAATGGTTTTGCTAATGATTTTATAAATGCATCTTGTCTTAAACTTACATCAATATAATCATCTTTCTTGAAATACCATCAAGTTCCGTCAGCTTCTATATTACATAAAAGGGCGTGATATTTTCTAAACTTTACATCTTTAATGATAACTATTTCTTCATCTACTAAAAAGTGTAAACCCTTAACATTCCAACAAGAGCCAATTTGAATTGGTTCTCTGTATGGAGTGTAAATATACCCCTCATCATTTTCTTGTTTATTGTATACATAAGCAAGTTGAGTAACAGTATTGTCTGCATCATTAATCATAACTATAGACGCATATCCTAATGCGATAAAATCTGCATTTACATTCTTTTCTGAGTTACTCATCCATTGATTACGTTGCTTAAATCTCTCAAATGCATTAGCCATTAATATCACCTACCGCTGGACGCTTTGATGTATTAACTCTGCTATAATGCTCTTCTAACTCTCTTGCATCAGTACGATAAGTGCTATATTGTTTAATCCACTTATCTATTGCATTAGCTTTTGAGAAAGTCTTAATATTTGAGTCAGTATAAATGTCTTCAAAATTATTTGAATTAGACATTAATCTTTCACACCAATATACTTTCATTCATGCGATGATAATCGATACCTCAGCATATTTAACATCATCTGAGTTGAAATATGCATGAGGTACTCCATCTTGATCATCATCAGTAACTTCTACGGTTTCACCGTTGTCGTCAGTTTTCGCATAATAAGTGGTGTAGTCTAATGAGGTATGAGGAAACTTAAAAGCCGCGATCGCACGACAAGCTAAATGATAGCATTCTTCATCTAGCAAATCCTTTGTAATTACGCCATAATATGAACCTCTTATTGTATCCCTAAAAGCGGGATATAAACAATCATCTCATTTTTGCATACATTACACCTCTTTACTTATTTTATTTTATTCTTCGTTCAAAGAGAATGATACATTTAATGTTTGTTCAAGCATTTGCTTTACACCAACAGTAAGTTTATCAATGTTTGCTTTTGCTATATCCATAACTTTGTCTTTACCAAACTCTTTAATTGCAGACTCAATTGCTGCTCTGTTGCCCTTTTGTAGGCGGGTAAGAATAGTTTCATTTGTTTTTTCATCTGCGGGAACAAAGTCTAATTCATCCGCGAAATAAAGGTTGGCTTCTTTTGCTGCTGAAACTAATTCATTGATATCACTAAAAGTGAAATATCCTTTTTTAAATAATCTATAGACTTCGTTATTAGTAAAAACTCCCAATGCTAAACTAATAGGCATTGTAATTATTTTATTTGTATTGCTTGCTCCTAATTTAATTAATCTTACATTAGAAGGGTTATCATAAGGTGATAAATTGAAGATAATTAAATTTGGTGTTGTATTAATCATTCTAATTGTTTTGTTAAAATTTACTTCGGACATATTCAAAGTCCCCTTTCTGATAATTATTTTTTGGATTGTTTGTTTATTAAAGAAATAATTGGAATAATCGGAAGAGTGGGGTTACCACTCTCCTTTATTTATTCTAATTAGTGTTGGATGAATTCAGAATCTTCTAAACCATCGATTGCAGCATCAGATACTTCGATAACTGCATAGTTGTTAGCCATAGCAAGACCAACACCTAACATTCTATTGATTTCCCACTTTTCTCCACCAACAGCATTGTTGTTCTTTTGGATTAAAGTTTCGCCCTTGAATGCAACCTTAACTGGTTTTACGCCTGTAGCTAATACGAATACCTTATCAACATCGTAGAACCACTTAGTATTAGAGTTATCTAATAAGTAGTTAGGTAATTCAATTACTTGAGCACCCTTATAGATAGTTACGTGACCTAAACGTCTAACATCTTCGTTATCTTCACGAGTTGGGTATTGGATTACTACACCACCAGTAGTAGTTGAAGCAACTGGGTTGTATAAATCAGAAATTGCTTGGTATGAACCAATAATTGTAGGTTGACCATAAGCTTTAACATATGGCATTACTACGTCGATAGCTTGACCTAATGTAGCCTTAGTAGCAACAACTTTACCACCTTGAGCTTCACCAATTCTTGCGTATCCTGCAGCTGGAGTACCAGATGCTAATTCCTCGAATACTTCCTTATAGATTTCTTCTTGGAATCCTTCTACAATTGTAGCAAACATTTCAGCTAAAGTAACCTTACCAGCAAGTAATTCCTCTAATGAAATGAATACAGATGCAGTTTCAACGTAAGTAGGTAAAGTAAATGTAGCAGAAGTTAATCTAGCTGCACGGTAGATACCTTCTCTTGAACCCTTGCTAATAACTAATTTAGCACGATTCTTACCTAACTTATTAAGTTCGAATACAACTTCTTCGTCTCTTGCGAAAGTCTTAACTTCAGCAAATTGACCTAAAACGTCCTTAATCTTTGCAGGAACGATTTCATCAACAGCTTCCTCGATTAATGCAAATGCTGCACCTTCTACTGCTCTAATATCTCTAACAGATGCGTTCTCAGGTAAACCTAAAGTTTCGCAAATTTTCTTAACTGCGGCTTCATTTACGTCTAAAGCTGAGAAAGTTGTATCGCCGAATACTACGGCTTGATTTTGGCAAGCGCCTTTAATTAATGTTAATAATTCTCTTTCCATTCTTTCTCACCTCTTACTTTAAGAATACATAAGTATATGATGGTTGACCATCAGCAAACTTATTGCAATCTAAGAAATCATCGAAACAATATTGAGCATGGTCAGTAGCAGTAGTATTACCATCAATATAGTTTCTAGTAATGCATGCGATACGACCTGCAGTAATAGCAGCTGCCATTTGATCGCTATCTGGTGCATAAGTAGTAGTGAATTCATCACCAGGAATTAATTGTACTAAACGAGCAGGATCATGAGTAATTTCTGCAGCATAGTAGTTGAAGTTGTTACCAAATGGAACAATCTCTTCAGTATAAGTTACAAATAATGGAGCATCATCGTCAGCATTAGTTGCATAATCAATATAACCATCAGCAGTTAATTGAGCTAATTGACCATTTTCAACGAAATAGTAGCCTGGAACTTTAGTAGCGTTAATTAACTTATTAGCTGCTTCAGCTGCTGCAGCTGCCTTTAATGTACCATCAGCGTTATAAACACCTTTTGGTTCAACTTGTGCTACAACGAAGCCAGGTTGTAAACCTTTTAAGTTATTAGGTTCAATAATGTTGAATTTTGGTAAAAAATCAAAAATATTCATTCTTATAACCTCATATATCTTTCTATTTATTTAGGACTTTAGCAATGATGTGTCCTAGATCATCAGTTTTATCTTGTGTTGAATCATTTCTTACCATTGGGTTACAGAAACCTCTAATGACAGTATTTTGAGAATTTTTATATACTTTTAATAATTCAACAGTTAAATCAGAGAATTCATACTCATCTACTCTAGAAACGAAATCAGCAAATTGTTCATTACTTAACGCTTCTTTATATTCATTAATTAGTTCGATTTTTTGTTTTCTTTGATCGGCTTTAAGTTCTTCTTGTTCACTATTAGTAAATGTGGAAGCACTTGGGTCTTCTTTTTGTTGATTTTCATTTTCATTTACACTATAGGCAGATGAACTTTCTTGAACTTGCGAATTAGGTGCTTGCTCTTGATTTGCGTCTGCAGGATTTGGATCTGCATTACTTACATCTTCTGATTGAACTTGAGCTTGAGCTTGAGCTGGGTCGCCAATAGGTTGCTCAGGAGTAGGTTCTATTTGAACTTGTACTTCAGGCTCAGTTTCTGATTGTCCTTCCGCAGGAGTTTCAAATTCTTGACCATTAGTAGGTTCTACAGGTTCTTCTGGGCTATTTGTACTTTCTGGATTTACGTTAGTTGGGTCTTCAAAAGTTTGGCTAGGCTCACTTGCTTGTTCAACAGGAACGTAAGTAGGTCTAACTTCAACAACGTCACCTAAAGTGACTTCACCATTTTCTGTGCAAGTATACTTAATATCTAAGTACTTTTTACCACCCATATAATAGTACATAACAACAACCGCATGGTCATTAAATGCATCTAATAAGATAGGGTAGCCGTCATTACCATATTCTTGCATAATGGCTGATGAAACTTTTTCACTTATGTCACCCCAAGAAAGCTCCATAAAATCAGAAATCTTTTCTCCGCCTTCCTTTTCTACGTTATTAATGTTTACAGTAGAGTTTTCGCAATATTCTCTTAATGTTTTCATTTTTTCTTCAAAATCTGAAGTGCTAAAGAAACCAGAACCAGTGAACGCAGGTCTTTGGTCATCGCCTAATACGCTAACACCAATGATTTCTCCTTCAGTAAACTCCATATTTTTGAAGTGTTTCTTTTCGTCATAGTTAATTTTGTACTTTACAGTACTAGGGTTTAGTTCTAAAGATTGACTATGACCAACAATCTTTTTAGCTATCTCGCCAACTTCTCCAGGACGTTCAGTATATAATACAACATCACAAACAGCCCATGTATTACCATCGTCCATTACTTTAAATTCTGGCTCACATTTTGGATCGACAATACCATAGATTGCTTGTTCAGATGCATGACCAACAAAGTCTCCTTTTTCACGGTCATAATATCCAACAACTGGAGCATATGCTGCTGTAGGCAAAAGCGCCTCAGAAAAGGCTTCACTAAACAATCTCTTATCAGCAGTTTCGCCCTTATAGAAAATGTTTAATTTACCACGACTAAAGCGGGTATCATTTTCATCAGTAACGAAATCAGACATTGTGGCAGGTAAGCTAAAGTTTAATTCTTTTTTCTTCATTGTTTACCTCTAGTTCTACTGTTCTTGATTACTATTCCTTAGTTTGCTTTTTATCATCTGATGGCTCAATTCCAGATGCTTTATCGGCCTGGTCGGAATTCTTATCGCTTGATGACTTATTGTCGCCGCTATCATCACTTTCCTTATTTCCGCTTTGAGTATATGATGTTTGCATTGGTTTTAAATCATTAAGTTGTAAGTAGTCTTCAAGAATAAGTTGATCTTGAATATTCTTTTGTTTAGTTCCTGATGCTATAAAGTAATCAAGCTTATTTACTCCAAGAGTAGCATTATCTTTATATATCTTTATATCATCATTATAAGTATAGTTTGAAATTGGTAAAATTTCAATATCGGCTTGATAGTTTTTTCAGTCTCATCCATTATTGACAGCGATAATATAGAAATTAGTTATAGCTTCAACATATTTATATATAACACTTTTATCTCTACGTATTGTCATTTTTAACGCTTCAACACTATCAGAAGTGAAAATTGTGCTATTTAAACCAGCATTATTGAATATATCTCTATATGCTTTTGCGGTTACATCACTATCTGAGCTATCTGTATCACTAATTTTTTCAACATGAACTTCACCCCAAGTAGTAATTAAACGCGCTTTGTCATCAACCTCAATCTTACTGCGCAATGAACGGTGTAAGTCTTGAACTTCATCAACAGTAAAGATTAAATCTGTTTGGAAGTGAGGCATTGTTTGAACAACTAGATACTTTAATAAATTGCCGTTACGCTCTAATTCATTATCTTGATATTGTTCATAATTACCAATAGAACCAAGAGTATATAATAAGTATGGGATACCTTCTGGATTTAATAAAATTGCGGTTGAAAAACGAGGGTCTAAAGTTTGTCATAACTCATTTTCAGGGTTCTTCTTGTATACTTTATATAATGCTAAAAATTCTTCAGAGAAAGAGGTTTTAATATACTCATAAAGTTCTTTTTCGTTTGCATATAATCCATCGAAGTAGTCCATTCTAAATTGAATAATCGCAGTGCCATATTGTGTTTGAGCAATAGTCTTACAATAATGAGGTGGTAGTAATAAAGTACTTACACAAAATCTCTCTTTATCAAAAACTGTTGTAAGATAAACACTACCTTGAGTATATAGGTTAGTTAGAATTTCTGGATATATAGTTTCAATACCAATACCATCTACAACTTCAAGCATTTCTCTATAAGTTAAGTCATATTTTTTATCAACTGCATCAGCATTTAACTTTTTAACTCTACTATTAGTCATCAACTTGTGCGGAACAACTTTATATCTATAAATAAAGAAGTTTGCAAAGTAATCAATAATAGATTTGTAAATAGGGTTAGTCATATAAAGTCTAGTTGATGCTTCAACTAATACTTGCTTTTGAGTACTAGCAATACCTGAATTGATTGCTTTTTGTAAAATATTTCTAACTTCTTCAGCCTTTTTTAATTTTAAATTTTTATAACTGTAAGGTTGATTAAATCTATTACCTCTTGTTGTTTCATCATCATAAAAGTTTTTTAAATTATTACGACTTACTTTTTTAGTTGAGAAATTTGTAGCATCTACAACTACTTCTTCTTCTTTTTGTTCTACTTTTTTGTTATTTTTACTCATTTTAAATAACACCTCTTTCTAATTGAAAAATGCAATTTTACGGCGCTTACCGTTATTCTTAGCTTTGTTTTTATAAAATTCTAATTCAATATGTTGATTTACTCCTCATACCATATATTCTGCCATTGAGAAGTAGTCTTTTTGTATTTTATCATTACGTCTAACAACTTTAACTTTATTTGATAAGTTATCAGAAGTAGAAGCAATATCTAGATTTTTCAACTCCATTTCCATTTTATCCATTACTTTAAATGGTTGAAGATATGTAAGTTGCTTTTTTTGAGACATTTGCATAAAAGTTTTGTTGCGGCCATATAGTGGAACTGCTTCTTGCGAACGAATTGGGAATGTTAATGCTCCAGTACTCATACGAGAGAAGAAGAACCAGTGTATATGTTCAGTATTGCCGCTACCTGCTTTAATTTCATAGCAAATAGTAGCTTCTTTTTCTCATCTATGTAATTCTTTTTCTACATCAGATGGAGGGTTAATAATACCATAACCTCTATACATTTCTCCTGTTGCTTCATCTTTTGTCTCTTTATTTAACCAGTCACGAATTGCAGCACCGATACCGTTAGCATCGTATATAAGTAATTTTGCATGATAAGTCATAACTGTACGCTTTAATATATTTGCAACTGCTAAATAGTCACTAATAGATATATCAAATAAATTGACAAATTTATATGTAAAGAAATGGTCTTTTGGAATAACTTTTGCTACACCAACTGCCGTATCTGCTTTACCATCTTTCGCCATATCGGCACATACTGCATAGAAACAATCATTTTCTTCTTGTGCAGGAGATAAATTATATTCTAATTCAACTTTCTTTATTTGTCTTAAAGTTGAAATTAATGATGCCGAGAAAGCCGCACCTGCTGGCGCATCAGACCAAACAGATTCATATTCACGTTCAAAAGAGTCTTTACTAAATGATGGAGAGTTGATAACGTCTTCGATTTGTTTACGAGATGTTAAACCATTCTTTAGCGGAATACGATATGTAGCTCCGATTACGAAATATTTATCTGGTTCAATAACTGAACGACATAAAATTTCTATCATCTTTTGATATGCGAATGTACCTTGATAACCAGCAGTAGTAACATAAGTTTGTTGTGACTGAGGCTCATAAGGATTTATTAAACCATTACTCATTGTACGAGGACGGTTTAACATTGGGATTAATACTTCGTTAACTTTTATTGGGTCTTGCTCGATAATTTCCTCAAAAATTAGTGACTCTTTACGCAAACCACGGACACCACCGATTTGTAACGATGAACCATTACGGAAATTAAATTCTACATAATCGGTACCCATTTTATACGCATCTAGGACTTTACCACCCTTTTTAATCTTCTGCATTTCATTAGCTAAGAAAGGGAATTTTATCCACAAGTCATTAACAATTTTTTGCTTTGCAATTTCTGCCGCTTGTTTATTTGTACCCGCTGTTACCGCAGTATTGTGACGAGGAATAAACATACATTTTAAATATTTATCTAAGTCCGCAAGGAACGATTTTGAGAAACCACGCGAACAATAAACATAACTATTAATACCGCGCGCCATTACACGCAATACAATACGTTGAATTACAAATAGATGAAATGATGACTTTTTAGGAATAATCAAATCTACAAACATATCAGGATATGCAACGAATAAATTTAATACTTCAACTAATTCATCAATATGCGCATCAATACGCTCTTTTGTAATTGCACCAGTATGATCATTTTCGTCTTCGGACATTAAATCCATCAGTTCATAGATTTCATCTTCAATATCGAAATCTAAATCATTATAAGAAGAAAACATAAACTATTCCTCCTTATTAAAATTAATTGCTAACGCCTCTTCATCTGATTCTGTATCTACATTAATTTCAGTATTTGCTTTAACCAAATCTTCTAATGTAACGTCTTGTGTTACTTCATCAGAGAACGTTTGTTCTGTTTGCGCTTTCTTTTGTTCTATCATTTCTTGAAGTTGTGAAGTTAAACCTGTAGCTTCAAGTATTGTACGACGGTTAGTCGCTTGTATGTCTTTGATAGCAACATCAATTTCATCTCTATCATAATTATCATAGAATCTTAATTTATAACCCTTATCTTCAATGTATTGATATAATTCTGATAGAGTAGTAATATCATCTGTTTTTGTATTCGCAATCATATCTTCTAGGTCCGCTTGCTTTGCAAGAGTTGCCCAAGTATTACCAAAGTCTTTAATTGCTTTTGCGTCTTCGGCTTCAATTGCTTTATCCATTTCAATTTGCACTTTACAAAGCGAACGGATCGCCGCCTTTTGAATTGGGTTAATTACGGCATTGGCTTTTAAAGTTTTAGTGTAGATATCATCAAGACGATATAATTCTTCAAAAGAATATTGAGGACCCCATCTTAAGTGACCTCTCTCTATATAAGATTGCTTAATAGGTTCAATACGTTTCAAAATGTCATATAATGAGCGATTCTTTTCCCATTCTTTGTTTGTTAATGCTCATAAATCCGCAGTAGTAGATTTGTAATATAGATTATTCTTTTCTTCATCGTACTTAGTAAACATATATTCAGCATAAATTGCGAAGGTTTCTTCTTTATATTCTTTACTTATCTCAATCCATTTATTTGGGTCGAAAGGTAAATTATATGTTCTGCAGAAGAAATCCGCGTGTTGAATATTGTCATATTTTAATTGTATATTAATACAAGAGAAACAAATAGTATTGCCGCTTAACGGATTATTTGAATACATTACCTTTGTTTTCTTACCACAAGAAGGACATATTTTTGTGGGAAAACTAAAAATTTCTGCTTTTGATATTTCCATTATATCACTTCCTTCTTAAAAATAGTATAGTCGAGTAAAAATAAAATATCAAAAATAGAAAAATTATTTGACAATCTCTTGAAAAAGTTTTATGATAATATTATAAGGGAGATTATTTGCTTAATGAATTAAGTATAAAATTTTAAACCTATGAAAAAGTGAATATTCAAAAGAGGAAAAATTATTGACAAGACTATTGACAAAGACTATAATAATAATGTAGGGAATAAAGATAAATGAATAAGTATGTTTATATAGATTAGGAGTGATATTGTGACTACTGCTGAAATAATACTTTTGACCTGTTTAATTGCAATATGTGGTTTAGTACTATTTTTAATAATTAAATGGATTTTTACAATAAAAGAAAATCAAAATTTAAAACAAGAGAATAAACAAAAAGATGAACGAATCGACACATTAGATTCTCTATGAAAAATAACAGACAAAGCTAGTAAAGAACATTATGATAAAGCAGTACAGCTTTCATTAGAGAAGATGGAATTACAATCACAAATAGACAAGCTTAATATTAGTCAAGAGTGAAAAGAACAACATCAAAAAGAAATGGCGGTTATTGATAAGGCTATACAAGATAAAATGTTGGAATTACAAACTCTTGCTTCTGCTTGTGATACTACTAAAAAAGAAGTTGAAGAGCTTAAATTGAATAAAGAACAACTTCAACATCAAAGATTACAATTTGAATCAGATATTCATAATTTAGAAGTACTATTGCAACAAAAACAAGCGGCGTGAAGTGCAGTTGATAGCTTCGAAAAATGTGGTTTTGGTGATGAATTACCGTATATTGATTATGAAGAATACTTTTCTAAAAATAACTTCGAAATTGTATTAAAATTACTTGATGATTGTATTGAAGTGGCGCCGCAATTTAAGTCCGAGCTTAGGAAGATAGAGTGGAATTTATGTTATTTGCCTTATAAAAAGACATTTATTAAGGACTTTAGCCGCAGCGGTATTTATATGCTTGAAGTAAAAAGTAAATATGAGAATGAAGTTTTAAGAGAACTTGGATTAAAACGTATTAATGATAATGGCTCTATTGTTTATATCGGTCAGGCGATTAATATTTATGATAGATGAACTACACATATTAAGAAAATGCTTGGAATTGAGGCTAGTGGTGGAGAAAAATTGTATAAGTTTAAGCCACTAATGTTTAAATGGAAAGTAATTGAGTGATGCGATAGTAGTGAATTAAATGAAAGAGAAAAATTCTGGATTGATAGTTTTAAGAGTGATGAATTTGGATTAAATAGTAAGGGTGGAAATAAATAAAGACTAGGATTAACCTAGTCTTTTTGTTTTATTGTTCTCACCAATTATCTTTTTGTTTATAGCAATATATACTCTTTATTTCAATTTCATATTGACCATGCTCGGTTTGAGTGTATAAACCATATCTTATTTTAAAATTTTTACATCATCTTTCATATTTTCATTGCCCATTATTTACTTCAATAGTAGTTGGAGTTATTATAACTTTTATAGTCATTTCTTTATTAACTTCAAAATTATCTATTTTAGTATAATGATTAACATTATTATTGTCTTTATAGGTAATATATAACGCTTTATCTATAATACAAAAGCGAATAATAGGAATAACAGGATAACTTCTATCGTCTAATGAATGAATTTGAAGTACAGTAAATTCTTTATAATCTTCTGCTTTTGTGACTTTAAAAGTATAATCTAATCCAATTACACTTGAATCATTTATTACCTGTTCCGTTCTTACTGTTGCATGTTCAGATTCAGTTCCCTTATTATAACCATTTAATGATAATACTAATGGTTTTTGTAATAGTTCATACCCATATTCAATAGCAGTATTAACTTTTCTTTTTAATTCTTCACAAAATAATATATTGCGCGATTTAATGCTATAGTTTGGATTAAAATACTTTTTTATAAAAGCATTAACTGAATTTTCGCTATCTTCTGCTTTTAATCAGCCGTGTTCTAAGTATCCTGGTTGTTTTCTATTTTCCCTATGTCTAGTTGGCACATTAATATAACTCTTACTTTTTTCACCGCGCGCTAAACGAATCATTGCGCATAATTCGTCTTGATGCCCACCAACTAATTCAATTAAATCTTCGCCTTCATAAGGCACTAGTGTATTACATTCTTTTGGAAGTAAGTGCGGAACAAAACCTTCAAAACCATAATATTTTCCGCCGCGATAAATAATACCAGCATTAGTAAAAAATTTGTTTTCAAAAAATAAATCCCTTTTAGAAAAAGTAACCACAGATAATTTTTTGTCTTTGTCCATTTCATGAATGGCATCTAAATAAAATTTATCTATACCCTCTTCAAACTCCATATCATCATCTAATAGAGCATAATATTTAGCATCTGGATATAACATAGAACAATCATGTCGCATTTTCATTAAAGGAGTGTTTGGTTTTTCAAAAATGTATTCTTTTTTGAAATATTTTATATCAAAATCTTTAAATGCTGTCAATATTTCTTGAATTTCTTCGTCCGTATATGGAGGCTGGAAACAAATAGCAAAAGAAATTGTATTTGATATATTTTTTATATATTTTAAAGAAGGCAAAAGAAGATGCTTTATTGTATTTGGTTCACAAGTAGGCAATAGAAAGACTAACTTCTTTTCATTATTTAGATTGTATTTTTCTACTGCGGTTTCAGGTATCATTTTGCTTTCATTATCTGGTTTGGTATTGTTATAATAATAATTTGCATCTTTTTTGCTATAACTTCTAACTGTTCCAAATAATTTCATATCAGTATCTATTGATATTTTATATTCAGTTTTATTAAAGTAATTATAATATAATCTTAATCAGAATTGTTCCGCACGTTCATAATCATACTCAATGCCATATGTTTGTTTTAAAATTTTAATATTATTATAAATTTCTTTAACTGCTTTTGTCTTTCCAAGCACTATTCCAGCGCATAAATATTGTAACGGCTCATTATCAACAAATAAAAAGTGCGGATAAGTATTGCGGTCTCAGCTATATAAAATATCTGTATTGAAATCTTTAAAACCTTGTATAAAATTATCGTCTAAGTCTTTTAAAACTAAACTATCAACAGAATCCAATAGCAAAACATATTCTGTGTTTATGTTTTCTAGTGCTTCACAAAATCTATCTATTTTATCAGGATTAATTTGAAAATGTCCATTTGGTGTAATGATGGGTAAATCTTGTTGAAAAAGAAAAGGAGTTTTTTCATAATTAGAATAGGCAACTATTGTGATTCGATTATCTATTTTAGGTTTTACATTAAAATCTTGTAATCAGTTTTGATTCGCATGGCCTGTATGTAGAATATATAAATCGAGTTCTTTATTGTTCATTTTTATTTTTCTCATTATATCACCATTAATATTATAATAAAAAAAGAAACTAGGTGTCAAACCTAGTTAACTTTCTTTTGATTTTCTTCATATTTTACTTTTTCTTCTTCGACATGCTTGTCTCTTATTTGAGTTAATAGTCTCATATTTTGTTCTGTATAACAATTTTCATAAGCTATTCCAGCTTCATCTAAATAATCTTTAAAGAATAATGTGTCATGTCTAATTCTATTCCAAGTCGGAATATTATCATGCTTAAGAATTGCTTGAATATCGTTATGTTGAACTAAATGTGGTTTCCATACTAAATGCGGAATTTTTAATATCCTTAATGCCATATCTTCTACTTGACTATATGTTTGTTGATTTTTCGGGAATTTTGGCAATATTTGTTTCATTACTGCCGCAACTTTCTTTGCAACTCCCTTAGGATAATAAGTACATTGATTCCATTCAAATGGGAATGAACGAATTAATGGAGTTTCAAAAATTCCTGGATCTTCAAAGAAATTAATTACATAATTTGGATACATTGCAATAACTTTTTCAATTTCCTCTTGGAAATTCTTACACAATATCAAATCGTCTTCCATTAATACCGCATTATATTTACCAATATCATTTAATTGTTTAATAAAACTTTGAACAGGTTTATGCTCATAATCATATAAATAGATATACTTTAATGGTCTATAATCAAAATATCTTTCTCCTGTTGTTCTAACATAGTAATGTATATCATCAGATTTGGATAATTCATTTTCTTCTTGCATATATTTTTTAGTTTCTTCTGCATTTCTATATTCTGCATTTACAAAATTATTATCCCAATCTGCTTTGTCCCAATCGCTAAAATAGTAAGTTTTCATTATATGTTGATAATTACATAAACTAGATTGATCTCCTAAATGTTGTACAATAGAAGGAATTGTTGTAATACATTTAAGATTGTGGCTTTTTGCATAAAATAAGAATCCTATATCTTCATGAGGATTACCTATCTTTATTTGCGGATAAGTCTTCTCAAACCATTCAAACATATCTTTCGTATATTTTAATGGAACTATAACCGCGCAACCAGATACGAATGTACCAACTTCAACATATGGAGATTTTAAATTATCTGCGTATTCATTTTGTGTTCTAAAGTCCAACGCAGTTAACATAATAATATCGTCTGGTCTTGCATTAACAATTTTATTCAAATATTTATAGAAATCTGGTGCTAATTCTACATCATCTTGTAAAACTAAACGATGAGTAATTGTTGAATCGTCAGGCTCTTGTAAAAAAGCATTTTTTGCTAATTTATATGGTCATCTATTCTCCCAACAGCGTTCAACTATTTGAATATCATTGTCAGTTAATTCTAAAAGTTCTTTATTGTGTAAGATATTTTCAGTTCTTTCGCTAATTCCATAGATTTTGACATCGCATTTATATTGCATATTATCGTCTTCCTTTCTGTTCGTATATAATTGTGTTGTTTGGTAATAATTCTTGCGCATCTTTTACTAAATGTTTTACATCTGCTAGATAATAATCGTCAAATACGATTACTGTATTATCATCAATATGAGATAGTAAACTCTTAAAAATTTCTATATCAATATCATAAATATGTGAGCAATCAAAGAACACTAAATCATAATAAGTATCATTTGACTGTAAACTATCTTTGGCGTCTCCAACATACAATTTTCATCCGCTATAATCTTTAAGTCGTTCTTTTGTGATATTAATAAAATTTTCATTTATTTCATATAAGTCTAAATGATCTAAATTTTTATTATTATCTAAAATATATTTAGAACTACTACCATATCTAACGCCTATTTCTGCAATTGATTTATAATTTTTAATATCTTTAATATATAAATTAATTTGCGGTTTTGTACATAATGTAGTTAATTCAACATTTTCTTCATATTGATATGTTTTAGGATAGTCTATAAAAAAATGAACCCCATTTTTAATATAAATATGTGGTCCAGTAAATGTTATAGAATCACATTTTTCTTCTTTAGCCTTTTTATAGTCACTATGCATTGCAGTCTTAATGGTATTTTTATCTATTCATTTAATTATAATTGTTCTTGAGCTGCTAATTTCCATTATTATTTCCTCTTTCTAGTAATAGTATAGTAAAATTTATTGATAAAAACAAAAGTGAGATAATTAAATCTCACTTTTTACTTTAATTTTATGCAGCTCTACTAATAGTATAAGTTACACCGTCTATTGTAATTGTTGTACTAGAACCTGCTGCTGGTAAAGTAGCTTCACCAACTCTTACATCGTCACCGCCATATTGACTAGTGTAACGATAATAAACTTTATTAGTAGCCATAGCTCCTGAATATTTCTCATCATCATCGTCTCCAGTTAAGAATATCATAGGAGTATGAATATCTGGTATTGTTACTGCTTCGTAAGTTGCTGAATAACTATTTGAATCATGTAGTGGGAAGAATGCTTTATTCATGTAATCATTACCATACTCATTACCACTATATGCATAATTTAAAAATTTACATGCAATATTAGTATCTAATGAATAACCAGGTCAAACCACATGCGGAATATAACCATTACCATTATAAAAGTCTGGTTCAAACCAATAACCACAATGATTTGGTTCATAAGGTTGTGTATAGTATGCATAATGTCCATAACTATCAACAGTTCCATAAAAGATATCTGTTATATTACCACTATTAGTTAATAACTCACGAATTCCATAAGAATCTTTATCGTGACCATTTATATAATATCTACCACTTGAAGTAATAAAATCATAAAATTTGTCTTTTTCTAATGTTGTTGATGTTCAAATAGGAGTTTGTACTGAACAATGTCCTTGAGAATCTTCTGTTACATCAGTACAAGTAAGAGCGACGAAAGCATCGTAGTTATAATTAAAAATACCGTCATATGATGGATAATAAATTCGTTGTAGTTTTTGTCCAGATGAAATAGAACCGATATCTGTCAACATGTTAGTAATGGTATATTCAGTACTATCTTCATTACCAGAATGTCAAGTAGGATAGCCGTAATCTTCACCTTTCCATATAAAATCTGCATCTATATCATTAATATCAGTAGTATACTCACCAGACGAATAACGTTGAGCAATAATTAAGTCATCATATACTGCTTCAAAGCCACCTTCTTTTGATACTAAAACTCCTTCTACACCATCAAGAAAATAAGATCATAATTGATTACTGCTTGCAACATCTTTATAATATACTGTAGGATTTTGCATGCTGCCAGCAATAAATGCACTATCACTAGCTTCTATAAGATCTAATACGTCAGCTTCAGTTGTAAAAGATCCTGCTTTATAGTCTATAGTTTGATTATCTACATCTGCTGTCTTATATACAAAATCAGCACCAGATGAAGTAGCAGTAATAGCGTTATTAGATAGTGCTACAATACGAACATCATCTCCAACACAGCTATAGCCATCAGTAGTGTGAGTTCATATATCATCTACTCTAATATACACTGCCTCAGATGAACTTATATTTACAATACCAGTGTAATATCCATTTTCATCTTCCGGTATAATTTCATTATATAAATGATAAATTACACCTTCTTCAGGAGTCTCTGGTAATTGACTAACTTCTACAATACCACCAGGTTGTACACCTTCACTTAAATCAATCCAATTATCATGAGCGTCTATTGTATAATATCCTGATGAATATTGATTACAAAGATGATAAACCCTACCAAACTCTGGGTCTTCTGGTAACTCTTCAACTTCTTCAGGTTCACTACCTTCTTCAGGCCAATGTGTGATATTTTCTGGATTAAACCCATTGTTGATAAACATATCAAGCCAATCTTTAAAAAGTATTGCCATTTTTTCACCTCATTTATTTTTTTCTTACCCTAGTAATATAATAACAAAAATACCCCAATTTTTCAAATCGGGGCATCGTTTTATTTTATGTATTTATTTTTTTGAATGTTATTCCAAGTGATAACCGCTTTTAAGAATTCTGCATCCATTTTATTTGCAATTGCAGGAACATCTTTATCTAAACAATGAGATTTATAATATGGATGGTCGTCGTATACAAAAGTATGAGAAGGATTAATACGAGGATCTAAAATAAATAACTCTCTTAAATCTTCATAATCTACACCTAATTCATTTGCAATCTCATAAAATTGAGTACAGAATGCAACTTTTGCCGCAAGGAAACTATTCTCCATATATTTATCTAACTCAGCAGTAGTGCTATCAACTATATGGAAAGTATGTCTTGCATCATAAACATCTTGTAATAATTGTTGAACTTTCTTGCAATAATATTTTTCACCGCCAAGAATAGTAAAATTAAATTCAAAATTATTACAATGTTGAGTACCGCCATAGAATTCAGGAGAGAAAATAATTGGACGTTTAAATTCTTCTCTGAATTGTTTTGTTGTTCCTGGTAGCACTGTTGATTTGATTATAATAATATTTGCTTTAGTCTCTTTAATTGCGTCTTTTACCGCACTTAAATCACAATCTCCTTTTTCATTGAATGGAGTATCTACACAAATAAAAGCGAAATCATATACTATATCACGTTTAGTATTATATTCTTGTTTAAATTTATCATAAATATCTGGTTGTAAAACCTCAATTTCTTTTGCTAAATGATGTCCAACAACACCATAGCCAACTATTAATACGTTTGATTTTGACATTATATCAAACTCCTTTCTTTATTTTGTTTTATTTTGTAAATAATAAATTTTTTAAACATATATGCGGATCATAGTTACTAGAAACTAAGCGCATTTGCATTTTAAAGTTAATTGTGCCTGCTGGTAAATCATATTCGTAAGGTTGATATTCATATACGTTATCGAACTGTATTGTGTCTAATGTAGAATATGTGGTTCCATCTGTCGAATATAGTAAATCTATATAAGGAGCTACGGCACCATTACCTTTTGCTTGGAATTTAACTTTGTTGTAAGTGGCAATAGAAGAATTGTATGTCATATCTAAATCTGTTCCGCCACTCCAATTTCCTCTATAAAACTCCATTTTTGTGTTCTCATTACTAAAATTAATACGAGCATTTGAACCTACACGAGTAAAATCATTATCTAAATCTACATAATCATATGTAAGAGTAATTGTGTCAGTAAATGCTGAACTATATGCTATATTCTCTTGATTTTCGCTAACTTTAATTGTACTTTTTGAAACTATACTTACAGTATTTGAACCTTCATTTAAGTATGGAGTAATATCACCAACAGTAGTTGAGTTAGATTCAATCGTATCTGTATTGTTAAAAGTTATTATATATGAAAATATAGGATTATATTGCTCTAAATCGGAATAGTTACCAGGAGTAATGGTCAATGCAGGTTTAACAAAAGAAATTGCTGTTGCTGAAGGTACTTCTATTGGTAAAGTTCCATCTCCTGCAACATTTTCAGGTCAGTCAATTACTTTATCGGCATCGGCACCATGTTGTACAAACTCATCTAATCATTTGTTAAATAACTTTGCCATTTACTTCACCTCATATTTATTTTTTCTTCTTACCCATCTATATTATAGTAAAAATACGGTTAATATACAAAAATTGGAATAAATAGCGGCGGCAGGTTAATATGATAACCATTCAAATCAATGAAAAATAATAAAAAGAGAGCAAAAATTTACTCTCTATCAATCAACTTTTTCGCCGCTCTGGTGTACAACGAAGGATCATCGTAATGTGTATGATACTTCCAAGGATTAAACAACTTAAAAATACCAAGTATACCAAATTTTCCAACACTTACACGTTTAGGTTTAATAAAACCAAACAATAGTCTTGGTGGTAAATATCCAACAATATCGCATTTATCAGCGAAATTATATATCTCTTTGCAACATCTATTTAAGTATCTTTTTATCTTTCTTCTATTGAAAATGTTTGTTTTATATGGATTAACTGAACCATAAGTATATAAGTAACTTCTTATTCCAAAGTTATGATAAATATCTTGCGCACAAAGCATTGCTTGCCCGCTACCAAGTGATCAACCAATGATTTCTACTTCCGCTCTTGGGTGCAATTGTAGTAAAAAATCTAATTTATTTCTAATTCTATGCTTCATAGCTTTATACATTGCAGCCCATCCATTGTGCACTCTAAGAGTGATTTTTTCGCCGCTATCTATGAATGAGTCATAGTAACGTTCCACGAACATAAGGTTAGTGTACCAATCTGCCATTCCATCTGTTTCTTCAAAGTTTATTTGAATGACGTCACGATCTGATTCGTAATGCATCTCCCAATCTGCACACATAGTTTTGCCTTTGTATTCGTATTGTACTTGCTCGTATTTGATTTTATATCTAGCTTTGCCAGTTTTATTGCAATCGTTAGAAGTATCTATAAAATATTGTGGGAAAGATAATCTTTCGTATTCCATAATTAATCATCTCCATAAACTTTCTTAATATTATTATAGTGGAGTTGGATTGAAAAATCAAAATTATATAGAGAAAAAGAGATGGGTTATAGAAAAATGGAGTATAAAAAATAGGGTAAAAATAGAGGGGTTGTACGTAATCG
>Ga0247609_10000899_pt1 | contig 37928 bp, 26 predicted proteins | sample 172DNAGHGlowgp2_FD_193487 | JGI IMG/M metagenome (GOLD analysis project Ga0247609, IMG submission 193487) | Sheep rumen microbial communities from Palmerston North, Manawatu-Wanganui, New Zealand - 1728 DNA GHGlow gp2 | ecosystem: Host-associated > Mammals > Digestive system > Stomach > Rumen ... | reverse complement strand
TCGAGAACGAGAAAGTCTCAATCACCGTTGAGAATTCTACCGAGTTTAAAGCCGGTGATATAGGCAAGTATCTGACTGGATTTGAAGTGTTAAATCCCGATTTGGTGATTTGTCATTTAGATTCCAAGGCTTCGATGCAGATTGACCTGACCATTAACAAAGGCCGTGGCTACGTTCCCGCTGACGAGAACCGTGAGTTCTGCACCGATGTTAATGTCATCGCCATCGATTCCATTTATACCCCCATCCGTAACGTGAAGTACAGTGTAGAGCCCTATCGTGTCGAGCAGAAGACCGACTACGACAAGCTCGTCATTGAAGTCACAACGGACGGTTCCATCCACCCGAAGGATGCGCTGAAGGAAGCTGCCAAAATCCTCATTCATCACTTCATGCTCTTCTCCGACGAGAAGATTACGCTCGAGACCAATGACGTCGAGGGCAACCAGGAGTTTGATGAGGAGATTCTCCACATGCGCCAGTTGCTCAAGACACGTCTGGTTGATATGAACCTCTCGGTTCGTGCACTCAACTGTCTGAAAGCTGCCGATGTCGAGACACTTGGCGACCTGGTACAGTTCAATAAGACTGACCTCCTGAAGTTCCGCAACTTCGGTAAGAAATCGCTCACGGAGCTTGATGATTTGCTCGAGAGTCTGAATCTGTCGTTTGGAACCGACATTTCCAAGTACAAACTGGACAAGGAGTAGTATAGCTTACGGCTTACGGCTTACAGCTTACCGAATTGCCCACAAAAAAGTAAAAAACAAAAATGAGACATAACAAGAATTTCAATCATCTGAGTCGTACTGCAGACCACCGTCGCGCTATGCTCGCTAACATGGCTATCTCGCTGATCATGCACAAAAGAATCACTACGACTCTCGCTAAGGCCAAGGCCCTCAAGAAGTATGTAGAGCCCCTCATCACACGTTCGAAGGACGACTCTACAAACTCTCGTCGTGTAGTATTCAGCTATCTCCAGAACAAGGAAGCGCTCAAGGAACTGTTCGGAGCCGTAGCACAGAAGGTCGGTGACCGCCCCGGTGGTTACACCCGTATCATCAAGCTCGGTACCCGTCAGGGTGACGCTGCTGATGTGTGCTTCATCGAGCTCGTTGACTTCGATGAGAACATGCTGAAGACTCCTAAGGCAGAGAAGAAGACCCGTCGTAGCCGCAAGGCTGCTCCCAAGGCTGAGGCTGCTGCTCCCGCAGCAGAAGAGACTAAGGCAGAAGAGGCTCCCGCTGCTGAGGCACCTGCTGCTGAAGAGGCTAAGGCTGAATAAGTCAATACTTCTACTCTTTATAAAGGACATCCCAACCAATACTGGCTGGGATGTTTTTTTGTATGGCCACATGGGTTTATTGACTCAGCTCAAGGGCCATGAGGTTCATCTGCTGACACTGGTAGGCTGTGAGTGTCCGCCGCTCGTTATGGTGCTCCCAGGCTGAGAGCATCAGCAGACGACCGTCGGCACAGGCTTCAAACTGCTCTCCATGGGGCTTTGAAAGGGGCGTAAAGCCGTTTTCCATGATGACCACAGTAGGAAGGCCTTCGTCGAAGGCGGCACGCATGACACGTTTCTCTCCAGGTGATATGGCTGGCGAGATGAGCACGGTGCCAGCCCGTGCTGCCGAGAGGTAACGGGCGGTTTCTGCTTCTAACTGCTCGGGAGTCAAACGGCGTGAGATACGGACACTCATGCGAGAGGGGGCGGAGAGGAGAGCCCGGTTGCCGATGCCGTTGTAGGTATGGGAGCCGAGACGGAGCTGGAAGAAAGGACGCAGGAATTCAGGGTGCTCACGCTTCATGAGCAGGCGCCGTGGATTGTCGTGGAGGTAGTTCTTCCAGACGGGTAGCTCATCGAAAGAACGAAGGATAAGGTCATTGTAGCCCGGAGCGAAGAGGTGGAGTGCTGGCAACGACGGCTGAGAGGGTGATAGCCGCGACGGAGGCGCGGCCTGCGGAGAAGCCTGCTGTTTGTCGGCAGGCTGCGTGTTTCTCGCAGCCTTTAGCAGGCGGTTGCAGCCCGTCTTGAAGCCCTTGATGATTTGGCTGAGGTGAACGGGAATCCGCTCTTTCACAAAAAGTATGCCATGCATGTGGTCGGGCATCATCTGTACGGCAACGACTTCTATTTGGGGGTAGTAGCGAGGAATGCCCAGCCACTCGTCCTGTACCGCCTGACCGATGGGCGATAGTACGATGTGCGGTGAGTCACTGCTGCCTTGTGGCGCATGCGGATCTCCGGTGACAACACCAAACAGTGGACTGCGGCCTTCTACCTCCATCGTTATCATATACATGCGACGCTCGGTGTAGTCGTGGTTGTCGTCACGACGTTTCATCGACGGCTGCTTCTCACCAGCGTACTTTTTCTTGGCTGCTCGTTGCTGTTCATCCATCCTATTATGTATTGCTGGTGCAAAAATAAGAAATATATCAGTAAAGGCAAAGCATTTCCTGTTTTTCTTCTCCTTTTATTTGGCAAGGTCAGTATAAGTTTGTACTTTTGCGAGCTGAAAATGGAAAGAAACATTAAAATGAATAAACAACAGTTTGTTAAAACCCTGTTTTTGCTTTTTTCTGGATTAATAGGAAACAGCAGTATCTGGGGACAGGCAATTTACGGACTACAGAAGGTGACTTCAGTAGAGGATAAAGGATTGTATGTGTTTGTAATTCATGACCGTGCGCTTATCAATAGATGTAATGGTAATGAATTATTAACAACAGGTACGTACAATATCTCTAATCTAAGCGGTACAGAAGACTATGTTTGGAAATTAGAAAAAACAGGAAGTAATTATCGTTTAAAGAATGTAAGTGTATCGAAATATTTAAATGCAGAAAGTAATTCAACAGATGTTTATTTTGATAGTAGTGCAAGCTCTAGTTGGACTTTCGCTTTTACAGATGGGGTTGCGCTTATTCAGTTGGTAGGGGGGACCGTACGTTCTTTATCTGACACAGGTACTTTTACTAATCCTGGAAATACATGTAAGGTGTATGTGAAAACTAATTGGGAAAAGGGATATCACGAATTCACCGTCTATCAATTAGTTTCATCCATTCCAGCCCCCGTCTCTTCTATCGAATACGCGACGTTCAGTAGCGAGTATGCTTTGGACTTCTCTGGGGAACCGGGACTGACGGTCTATACGGCAGCTGTGAATGAAGCAAAGACGAAGGTGATGCTGCGAGAGGTGACAAGCAAACGTGTGCCGGCAAATACGGCAGTGGTGCTGCATGGCTCGACAGGTAGTTACACGGCCAGTATTATTGAAAGCGCAGATGAGATAACGGATAATCAGCTGCAGACGGCAACAAGCGAGATGCGTGGCGCTGACCACAATATCTATGTGCTGAACAAGAAAAATGGGGTAGTGGGATTCTATAAACTGTCGGCTACAGGAAAATTAGCCAAAGGTAAAGCCTATATTACCATAGAAGGGAATGGCAGTGCCCCGATGCTTTCTATGTCGGAAGATTTGAATGCTACTACAATAGAGATGCTATCAGCAGACGCCTGTCAATATCAAAAAAGCTATTACACCCTTGACGGCCGTCGTGTGGATCGACCGACGAAGGGTGTCTATGTAGTTAATGGTAAGAAAATAATCATCCGATAATATGATGAAACACGATTATATCACACCTACGATGGAAGTGCTGGACCTGCATGGCACATGGAACCTGATGGATACCTCTCTCGGTCTGAGTGATGATGAGGTGGAAAAAGGTTATGCCCCATCGTTTCAGAACGGACTCGATGATTCAGAACAGGAATAGATGAATAGGGAATCCCCTAAATAAAAATCGGGAAATTCCCTTTGGGGATTATTGAAATAATGCATATCTTTGCACCGTGAATAAATGAAGACGAAATACGATAACGAAAACGAATAGAATTATGAAAAAGAACATTCTGATATTGTTATTGGCTGTGTTGCTGTTGACCAGCTGTAACACTTATACGGGTGCTGGCGCTGTAACGGGCGGTTATTTCGGTTCTATGGTAGGCTCGATGATTGGCGGCATCTCTGACGGCCGTCGTGGCAGTAATGTCGGCGGACTCATCGGTATGGCTGGCGGTGCGGTATTAGGTGCTGTGGTGGGTAATGCTGCCGACCAGGAGGAGGCTCGCCGCCGTGAGGAATACTATCGTGACCGTGAGGAACGTATGGCAGCACGGAGACAGGTACGGGCAAGAACGGACAGCGATTATGACAGGGACGACCTGGACAATTCAGACTACTTCGACCCGACGAACAGCGGTGATGACCGCATCACCTTTGACGATGATGCAACGACACCTGCACCGCCGGCAACTACTCCTTCGGCTACGATAACCCCGGCGACCCACGAGGGACTCATCATCCGTAACGCTCAGTTTATGGATGCTAACCAGGACGGTGTGCTGGTTGCCGGTGAGGAATGTCGTGTGTCGTTCGAGATTATGAACAACTCCGAGAAACCTGTCTTTGATGTGCAGCCGCTGGTATATGACCTGACAGGCAACAAGCACATCCATATCTCGCAGAACCTGCATGTGGAGCGTATCCAGCCACATCGTGGCATACGGTATACGGCAACCATCAAGGGTGACAGCCGACTGAAGAATGGTACTGCTCATATCTGCCTGAGTGTGGCTCAGGGCAACAGAGAGGTTGAAGGACAGGCACAGGACTTCGTAGTGACAACCAGGAAACGGTGAGGCGTAATTTCGTTATTTCGTGATTCCGTTATTTCCCCGTACGGCGGATGGTTACAGAATCCCTCATCAGGCGTTCGCCAGGTGAGGGATTTGTGATGCTCCACACTGGCGTGATGCTGTCGTTGGCAATCTCTTCGAGTTCCAGGGAGGGAATCTCTATCGGGTCGTTATCCTCAGGTTTCATGGGTATCACAATGTCGTCGTGAACACGCTCAACAACTACCATTGCCACTCCGCGTGACAGGATGCCCAGTGCCTTGGCGGCTCCCCATGACAGGTCGATGATACGTTTCTTGTGATAGGGTCCCCGGTCGTTGACGCGTACGATGACAGACTTCCCGTTGGCGGGGTTGCTGACTTTCAACCGCGTTCCGAAGGGATATTTCAGGTGAGCACACGTCAGACTGTCATGGTGCAAACGGTCACCACTTGCCGTGCGTCGTCCCGTCCAGCTCTTGGCATAGTAGGAGGCCATGCCCTGCTGCGACTGTGCATGAAGAAAGAGTGAAGAGTGAAGAGTGAGGAATGAAGAATTTACTGCCGCCCAAAAGAGCAACAGGCATAAAGTTAATCCGCGCTTGTTAATTATTGCGCTTGCAAATTTTACACTATTCATTTTTCACTTATTTATTCTTCACTCTTCACTTTTCACTTTTCACTATCAAATTATACCACACCCTGTGCCAGCATGGCCTTGGCAACCTTCATGAAGCCGGCGACATTGGCACCTTTTACATAATTGATATAACCATCGGGTTGCTTGCCGTACTTGACACACTGCTCATGAATGCCCGACATGATGTGGTGCAGGTGCTGGTCAACCTCGGCTGCCGTCCATGACATGCGCATGGAGTTCTGCGTCATCTCCAGACCACTGGTGGCCACACCACCGGCATTGACAGCCTTGCCAGGAGCAAAGAGCTGACCGGCAGCAATGAACTTATCGACAGCCTCGGCGGTACAGCCCATGTTAGACACCTCAGCTACGCACAACGGCTTGTTGGCGAGGATTGCATCGGCATCGGCACTGTTGAGCTCGTTCTGGGTGGCACAAGGCAGGTAGATGTCGGCCTTCTGCTCCCAAGGCTTCTTGCCCTCGAAGAACGTAGAACCGGGGAACTCCTCGGCGTACGGGGCGCAGACATCGTTGCCGCTGGCACGTAACTCGAGCATGTATTCTATCTTCTCATCGTCCAGTCCGGCGGGATCGTAGATATAACCGTCTGGACCACTGATGGTGATAACCTTGGCACCTAACTCGGTAGCCTTCTTGGCGGCACCCCATGCCACATTGCCGAAGCCGGAGAGTGCAACGGTCTTGCCCTTAATGTCGAGGCCGTGGGTGTCGAGCATGTGGTGAACGAAATAGAGGGCTCCGAAGCCTGTTGCCTCCGGACGGAGGATGGAACCACCCCATTCCAGTCCCTTGCCGGTAATGGTGGCACCATGGAACTGGGAGGTGAGTCGCTTATACTGTCCAAAGAGGTAGCCTATCTCACGTCCGCCGACGCCGATGTCGCCTGCCGGCACGTCCATGTCAGGACCGATGACTTTGTAGAGCTCCGTCATAAACGACTGGCAGAACTTCATCACCTCATTGTCACTCTTGCCGCGGATGCTGAAGTCGGCACCGCCCTTGCCGCCACCCATGGGTAATGTGGTCAGCGCGTTCTTGAAGGTCTGTTCGAAACCGAGGAACTTCAGGATACTGAGGTTCACCGAGGGGTGGAAGCGCAGTCCGCCCTTGTAGGGACCGATGGCGCTGTTAAATTGTACACGGTAGCCGATGTTCACCTGTACTTCGCCCTTGTCGTCAACCCAGGGAACGCGGAAAGTAGTGATGCGTTCCGGTTCAACAAGGCGCTCAATGATTTTTGCCTTCTCAAACTCGGGGTGCTGGTTATACACGTCTTCAATGGAAAGGAGCACTTCCTTTACTGCTTGCAGGAACTCTGCTTCGCCAGGATGCTTGCGCTCCAGCTGTTGCATGATGTTTTGTACGTTCATAATATTGAGTTTTAAGTTGTGGGTTGTCTGTTATGAGTTATCTGTTATCTGTTATCAGTTATCTGTTTCGTTTTTTCTTTTTAACGAAGTCGTTATACACCTTGATGCCAAAGACGATGAGGCTGCAGGTGGTTGTGACAAGGTTGGTGATGAACAATGCCCATAATATGTCTGGCTTGTGTAGGATGCCCTGGAGCATGAAACAGATAGAGCCAATGGCCATCATGAGGAAAGTCGGTAGGGCTATGCCGTCGGTTTTGCGGGTGCGTATGGTTTCGATGGCTTGTGGAAGATAGCCGAGTATCATGGCGATGCTGGCAATCCACCCGAGAATTTCGAAAATGAGGGTATTGTCCATAGGCTTCAAAGCTTTTAGTAGGGCAAAGATACAAAAAAGATGCTTTCGGTGTGTCTGTTGTGTATTTTTTTTACATATTATTAATAGAAATGTCGGATGAAATGCTTATCTTTGCAGCACAAAAACGAAAAGCGATGAACGAAAATATCCCCCAGGAATTTAATAACTTCTTCTTGAAAGACGTGTCGTTTGTAAACCTGATGACACGACGCATCTTCAATGTGCTGATTGTTGCCAACCCCTATGATGCCTTCATGCTGGAGGACGACGGACGTGTGGATGAGAAGATATTTGCCGAGTATATAGAGTTGGGAATGCGCTATCCACCCACGTTCACACAGGTATCGACGACCGAGGAGGCCGACGAGGTGCTCAGGACGACGGATATTGACCTGGTAATCTGTATGCCGGGTAATGCCGACAATGATGCCTTTGCCGTGGCCCGTGACGTGAAGCAGGCTGCTCCGCAGATTCCCTGCGTGGTACTGACGCCTTTCTCGCATGGTATCACCAAGCGCATTGAGAACGAGGACATGAGCATCTTCGACTACGTGTTCTGCTGGTTGGGCAACACCAACCTTATCCTCTCTATCATTAAACTGATTGAGGACAAAATGAACATTGAACACGACATCCGTGAGGCAGGTGTGCAGATGATTCTGCTGGTGGAGGATAACATACGCTTCTACTCGAGCATCCTGCCCAACCTCTACAACTATATCCTGCTGCAAAGCAAGAACTTCTCGACTGAGGCCCTGACACCCCATGCTGCTGCCCAGCGCAAGCGTGGACGTCCGAAGGTGGTGCTGGCCACGAACTACGAGGAGGCGATGGCCTTCTACGAGAAATATCATGACAACACGCTGGGCGTTATCTCCGATACCCGGTTCCCCATGCATGTGGTACCCGGACGACTGAGTCATGTGGAAGAGGGCGATGCCGAGGCAGGACTCAAACTGCTACGTGAGATACGTCGCTGCGACGAGTACGTACCGCTTATCCTGCAGAGCTCGGAAATCGGGAACAAGACGAAGGCAGAGGCAGAACATTTCCTCTTCATCGACAAGAACTCGAAGAAGATGAACATTGACCTGCGGCATATCTTGGAAGAACACATGGGATTCGGCGACTTCATCTTCCGTGACCCCAAGACCAAAGAGGAGGTGGGGCGCGTCTCAACGCTGAAGGAACTGCAGGACAATATCTTCAAGATTCCCGACGACTCCATGCTGTACCACGTTGCCCGTAACCACATGAGCCGTTGGCTCTGTGCCCGTGCCATTTTCCCCGTCTCGCAGTTCCTGAAGACGGTGACGTGGCACAAGCTTCAGAATGTGCAGGCTCACCGCGAGATAATCTTCGATGCCATCGTGCAGTACCGCCACATGAAGAACATTGGCGTGGTGGCTGTGTTCGACCGTGGTAAGTTTGACCGCTATGCCCACTTCGCCCGCATCGGCGACGGCTCGCTGGGTGGAAAGGGACGCGGACTGGCTTTCCTGGATAACATCGTGAAGCGCCATCCTGAGTTACAGCAGTGGGAGAATGCCAATGTGACGATTCCCAAGACCGTCGTGCTGTGTACCGACTTGTTTGATGAGTTCATGGACTCCAATAACCTGTGGGGCATTGCCCTGAGCGATGCTTCCGACGAGGAAATCCTGCAGCATTTCATGCGAGCACAGTTGCCTGACTCGCTGATTGCCGACTTCTTCACCTTCTTCGATGCCGTCAAGGCGCCTATTGCCGTACGTTCCAGTTCGCTGCTCGAGGACTCACACTACCAGCCCTTTGCAGGCATCTACTCCACGTATATGATACCTTACCTGCCTGACAAGTATGAGATGCTGCGCATGCTGGCCTGTGCCATCAAGGGTGTCTATGCCTCGGTGTATTACAAGGACTCCAAGGCCTACATGACAGCCACGTCGAACGTTATTGACCAGGAGAAGATGGCGGTCATCCTGCAAGAGGTGGTGGGCAAGCAGTATGACACCCGTTACTATCCCACCTTCTCGGGAGTGCTGCGTTCACTGAACTACTATCCCATTGGTGACGAGACAGCCGAGGAAGGTATTGTCTCACTGGCCTTAGGACTGGGCAAGTACATCGTGGATGGCGGTCAGACGTTACGTGTGTCGCCCTATCATCCGCATCAGGTGTTGCAGACCAGTGAGATGGAAACAGCACTGAAAGAGACGCAGACTCGCTTCTATGCATTGGATATGAGTCATGTGGGGGGCGACTTCAAAGTCGATGACGGTTTCAACATCCTGAACCTTCGTGTGAAAGAAGCCGATAAGGACGGCTCGCTCAATGGCATCGCCTCGACCTACGACCCGTATGACCAGGTGATTCGTGACGGTATCTATGAGGGTGGCCGTAAGGTCATCTCCTTCTGCGGCGTATTGCAGCATGGCGTGTTCCCGTTGCCTGAACTGCTGCAATTGGTGCAGAAACTGGGTGCTGACGAGATGAAACGTCCCGTGGAGATAGAGTTTGCATGTAACCTGGATTCCTCCCAGGGAGGGACGAAGGGTGAGTTGTTCCTGCTGCAGATCCGGCCCATCGTTGACTCCAAGCAGGTGCTCGATGAAGACCTGTCAGCCATTCCCGACGAGCAGTGCCTGTTGCGCTCGCATAACTCATTAGGTCATGGTATCACGGAAGACGTCTATGATGTGGTGTATGTGAAGACCGATGATGACTTCACCGCTGCCAACAATCCGCTCATTGCTGACGAGATTGCCCAGATAAACAAGCGTTTCCTGGACGGCGAGTTCAAGAATCCTTCACTGGGAGGTGACGGCGGTGCTTCCTACGTACTCATCGGCCCCGGCCGCTGGGGTAGCAGTGACTCATGGCTGGGCATTCCCGTGAAATGGCCGCATATCTCAGCAGCCCGTGTCATTGTTGAGGCCGGTCTGAAGAACTACCATGTCGATCCGTCGCAGGGCACCCACTTTTTCCAGAACCTGACATCGTTTGGCGTGGGCTACTTTACCATTAATACTTATACGGGCGATGGCGTGCTGCAACAAAAAATCCTCGACGACATGCCTGCCGTCGAGGAGACTCAATATGTCCGTCATGTGCGGTTCGAGAAACCGCTGAGAATCATGATGGACGGTAAGAAACAGCACGGCGTGGTGCTGCTGCCTAACGTTAACGGGAACGAAAACGAAAAACGATAACGAAAACTATTGACCACCGAGGTGTGAGAAGTACTCCATAACGTCGTCCCACGTCTTGAACGTGTCGGAACCGAATTCAAGGAGGGTGGCCATCGTGTCGCCCTCCTTTTTCTTGCTGATGAGGTAGTCGCCGTAGAGCAAGTCACGGCGGTCGGTGAAGATGGTGTGCTGCCATGCCGGTACGCCAATGTATTCCGCCAGCCACGACTCAATTGCGGCATACTCAACGGGAGGTGCCACGAAAAAAACCTCGTACTGCTCAATGAGCATCTTGATGGCCTTCTGACAACTGGGTAGCGGCTTCAGCTCCCTCTCCCCTTGGAGAGGGCGGGGGGTGAGGCTAGTGAGACCCGTGAGGCACTCTATACCTATATATACTATCGGTCGCTGCCGTTTCTCCTGCCGGTCGTCTATCCAACGTATCACGGGTACCACGGCGTGCATAAACGAGTGGTCGTCCATGCGGTGCCCGCCATGGAAGTGGGTGGCTTGCGGATAGACCTCATGGAACATGTCGAAGGTATCTACCAAATCGTCCTTATCGCCAAACAATCCAAAGACATGTTTTTGCTCCTCGCAGACGAAAGCATCCAGCTCTTCCGGGGTAAGCGGTGTTTCTCCCTGTAGAGGCCGTAGGTTAAGGCGCCGCTCTGACACCTCGCGGTATTCCTTGACGAGTGCCTTATCGACGTAGAACTCCTGTACGCCGTCCTGTCGTGGGTTCTGAAACTGTTGGGTACCTGTCATGCCGTGTTCCTTCATGGTCTCGGCAATCTCCAGGGCAGGATTCACGCAGATGCGGTCGAAACCACGTAACTGTTCGGTGTACATGCCGCCCATGCTGGTGCCGATGATGAGATGGGGTTTCTCCTCCTCGCACAGCTTCAGGAGCAGGGACAGGGCCTCTTCGGGGTGTATGGGCAGGTCGGGTGCCATGACTTTGGCATTGGGGAACACGGTTCGCAGCCGCGTGACAGTGCCTGACTGTCCGCTGCTGGCGAAACCGTGTACGTAGAGTATCTTCTTCCCCTTCAGAAGATCCGGAAATTGCTTGATGTATTCCATCTTACGCTAAACTCTAAACGCTCAACTCTCAACGCTAAACTCTCAACTATTTATTCGGTGTTTCCCACTTCTTCGTGGCCGTACAGCTGATGCCTGTGGTCTGGTTGCCGGTCTTCAGGATGAAGTCGCCTTCCTCCAGCACCCACTTGCCGTCAGCACCTACGAACGCCAGTTCGCTGGCCGGCAGGCTGAATGTGACGGTCTTCGTTTCCCCCGGCTGCAACTCTACCTTGGTGAAGCAACGCAGTCGTTTGTTGTCGGGTACGATGCTTGCTATGAGGTCACTGCTGTATAGCAGTACGGCTTCCTTGCCCACGCAGCTACCCGTATTCTTCACATCGACGCTGACTGTCAGCACATCGTCGGCGTTAAACTGTGTCTTGTCCGAACGTAGGTTACTATATTCGAAGGTGGTGTAGCTCAGACCGTAGCCGAAAGGCCACTGCAGGCTCACCTTGGCGTCGTAGTTATAGGCCCCTGCCATGGTACCTACCTCTTCACTCACCTTGTAGTCGTAGTTGTTGAGTGAGTTAATCTCCCGTGGATAGGTGTATGGCATCTTCGCCGAGAAGTTGGCATCGCCGCTCAACAGGTTAGCCAGTGCGTCACCACCATAGTTGCCCGGCAGGAAGATGTGAACGATGGCTTTTGCCAACGGTTCAATGTCTGCCATCAGTCGGGGGCGTCCCTCGTTCAGCACGAGGATGATGGGTTTGCCCGTCTTTGCCAGTTCCTTGACCAGACTGCGCTGGTTCTCCGACATCCACAGGTCGTTCAGGTTACCCGGTGTCTCGGTGTAGCTGTTCTCGCCGATGCAGGCAATGATGACGTCAGCTCCTGCGGCAGCCTCGACGGCCTTTGCAATCTGCGGTTCGTTCTCCTCGTAGTATTGTCCGTTCTCCTTATAGGTGACGCCCTGTTCCAGCATGATGTTTTCTTTGCCGTACTTCAGGCAGAGCGCTTCGTAGATGGTGTTGTATTTCTCTGACAGGTCGGCAGCATTCGACCCCTGCCAAGTGTAGCTCCATCCACCATTCAGACAGCGCATCTGGTTGGCATTAGGACCTGTCAACAGTACTTTCTTGCCCTTGGCCAGCGGCAGGATGTTTCCTTCGTTCTTCAGCAGCACCTCCGTCTCTTCTGCTGCACGTAAGGCCTTGAGGGCAAACTCATCGCTGCCGAACTTCTCAAAGCCCTTGCCGCCTGTGTTAGGCTGGTCAAAGAGTCCCAGACGGTATTTCACACGTAGAATGCGGCGCACGGCATCGTCAATACGCTCCATCTTTACGGCACTCTCCTGTACCAGTTCCTTCAGCAGAATGCAGAAGTCGATGCTGTAGGGGTCCATCGACATGTCAATGCCTGCATTGATGGCTATGCGGATGGCATCCTTCTTGTCCTTTGCCACGTGTTCACGTGTAAAGAGATTGTTGATGTCGGCCCAGTCGGTCACCAGCATGCCATCCCACTGCAGGTCCTCCTTCAGCCATTGTGTCAGGTATTCGTAGCTGGCATGCAAGGGCACGCCGTTCACGCTGGCCGAGTTGACCATCATGGTCAGTGTGCCGGCCATGGCGGCAGCACGGAAGGGTTCGAAATATTTCTCACGCAACAGTTGTGGCGACAGGTAGGCCGGTGTACGGTCCTTGCCAGTCCAGGGAGCACCATAGGCAAAGTAGTGTTTCGTGCTGGTACCCACATGATAGCGGTCAATGTGGTTGGGGTCATCACCCTGATAACCCTTGATTTCGGCTTCCACCATGCGTGCATTGACGATGGCATCCTCGCCGAAACTCTCGTAGATACGTGGCCAGCGAGGATCACGTCCTAAATCCACCACCGGGTTATAGACCCATGGACAGTTGGCTGCCCTGCTCTCGTAGGCAGTGATTTCTGCACCGGAGCGTGCCAGTTCGGTATTGAACGATGCAGCCAGGTTGATGGGTTGCGGGAACAGTGTTCCGCCCTGTGTGTAGGTCACACCGTGGTTATGGTCCAATCCGTAGATGTCGGGAATACCGATGTATTTCATGGACTTCTCCTGAATCAGTCGGATCCACTTCTGCCACTGTTCCACGCTCGATGCTCGTGTGCCGGGGGCATTCAGGATGGAGCCTACTTTCCATTTCGCAATCAGGGTGTCGAGCATGGTCTCGTTCAGCTTCCATGTCAGCCGGTTGTCTTCCATGGTCATTTTCCCCATCACGTCCAGATTCAGTTCCAGCATCTGTCCGATTTTCTCGTCGAGCGTCATCTTGGACAACTGTTTTTCAATCTTCTGTTCCATCGCCTCATCGCGAGGAATGGCTGGCTTCCTGGTACTTTGCGCCTGAGTGCTCAGCGCTATAAAGCCCATTGCCATCATTAAAAATACTTTTCTCATAAAAACATGTTTTTAGTTGTTGATTGCTTTCACGTGGCAAAATTAAGCCAAAAGTCTCAATCTTCCAAATAATTTTCCACTTTTACCCATGTTTTTTTTGCATGCTACTTTTTTTTTATTACTTTTGCAAAGAGAAAAAGACGAAAGAGAAAAAGATTCCATATAACTGTTTAACAATTTAAATCAACAAACAACATGAAAAAGTATTTTGCAGAATTGGTGGGTACGTTTGTACTTACATTGTTAGGATGCGGAGCTGCCGTAGCTCTTGGATGTAGCGATGACAACACTGCAGCAGTAGTGGGTACAGCAATGGCCTTTGGTCTTTCGGTTGTAGCGATGGCTTACACCATCGGCGGTATCTCTGGTTGCCACATCAACCCTGCCATCACGCTGGGTGTGTTCCTCAGTGGTCGTATGTCGGCCAAGGACTGTGGCATGTATATGCTGTTTCAGGTGGTGGGTGCTATTTTGGCTGCTGCCGTGCTGGCAGGCATCGTTTCTACGGCGGGCATGGAGGTAACTGCCAATACGGGTGCCAACGGTGCGCCGTTCGGCACGACGAATGCGTTGCTGGTAGAGGTAGTGCTCACCGCACTCTTCGTGCTGGTCGTCTTAGGTGCTACGGCAAAGACTAACGGTGCCACCAACAACTTCGCCGGACTGGCCATCGGTCTGTCACTGATTCTGATTCACCTCGTTGGCATCCACTTCACAGGTACCAGCGTGAACCCTGCCCGTTCCATCGGTCCCGCTCTGTTCGCTCAGGGACAGGCATTGACTGACTTGTGGATTTTCATTGTCGGTCCGTTGGTAGGCGGTGCTCTGGCCGCTGGCATCTGGAAGGTCATCGACGAATAAAAAAACGGGGCCCTTTCGCCCGTTGTATTATCTACACTTATCCCGGCAAACCCCCGTTTGTCGGGATAAATGTTTTTTTGACACCTCTATATTTTGTCTATTTTTTTCTTTGTAAGCCTAAATGTTAATACACTGAAAGACAGTACTTTAATTTTTTTAACGGCTAAATTTGTCCACTTTTTTGATGCCTTGAAATTTTTATAGCGTGTTTTATGCTTACTTTTGCATCACCGGAACAAACCCGAAGCAATTTACTAACTTAAAATAACATCTAATAATTAAAGTATGAAAAAAGAAAGGTTACTATGGCTACTCTTCGCACTTTGTGTGTCGGTAGCAACCCATGCCCAAAGTATCTTGGGTACTGTGACTGATGGTGACGGTGAACCGATTATCGGTGCGTCCGTCATCGAGAAGGGAAACCCTCAGAACGCAACCATCACCAACATTGATGGTCAGTTTACCCTGAAGGTAAATGCTGGGCAGACCCTCGTTATCTCTTACATCGGCTACGTGACTCAGGAAGTAGCAGCCCGCAACCAGATGACCGTTGTGCTGAAGGAAGACACCGAGTCGCTCGAGGAAGTCGTTGTAGTAGGTTATGGCGTTCAGAAGAAGAGCGTCGTGACGGCCTCCATCGCCAAGGTGAGCGCCGACGATTTGGCAGGTACGGCTCCCGTGCGTGTAGATAATGCATTAAAAGGTATGGCAGCCGGTGTGCAGGTAACATCTGCCTCTGGTCAGCCCGGTGCTTATGGTCGTATCCGTATTCGTGGTAACGGTACCATCAACGACAGCGACCCGTTGATCATCGTCGATGGCATGCCGATGGGCCAGAACGGACTCGACGTGGTGAACCCCAACGATATTGAGAGTATTGAGGTGCTGAAGGATGCCGCCTCTGGTGCTATCTACGGTTCGCGTGCTGCCAACGGTGTTATCCTCGTGACCACCAAGAAAGGTAAGCTGGGCAAGCCGCAGATTAACTATAACTTCTCTCAGGGCTGGCAGACAGCATGGAAGCATCGCGATGTGACCAGTGCTACTGACTATGCTATTCTGCAGAATGAGTGGGCCGTCAATGGCGGTCAGGCTCCGAAGTTTGCTGACCCTTATAACCTCGTTGACTCTAACGGCAACGCCATTTCCGGCTTCGGAACAGACTGGCAGGATCTCGTGTTCAACGACAATGCTCCCGTACAGAACCATGAGCTGAGCGTCAGCGGTGCTTCTGAGAAGGTGAACTATTACCTTTCTTTAGGTTACTTCACACAGGAAGGTATCGTCGGTGGTAACTACGGACATTCTAATTACAACCGTCTGACCATTCGCAGCAATACCAACTACAACCTGCTCGATGCCAGCAAGGAGCGTAACTTCCTGAACAAACTCGACCTGAGCGTCAATGTGGCTTACATGCGCACCCACTCTACAGGCATCGAGACCAATTCCGAGTATGGTTCCGTGCTGGGTTCAGCACTCTATCTGGCTCCCACACTGGCTCCTACCGCTCTGGGTGCTACGGCTGAAGCACATAGCCAGAAGTATGAATATGATGCTGACGGTAACCCCAAGTATCACCTGATTACCGATCGTCAGGGCAATCCCTACACCATTCCCGGTTTCGCCGGTACCTATCAGGAAATGAACAACCCGCTGGCCATGCTGTCACTGCCTGCTAACCAGGGTTGGACCCACAAGATTACCCCGAACTTCGGTATTGACCTGCAACTGTACGACAACCTGCGCTACCACTTCAACTATTCTGCTGACCTGTCGTTCTACGGCAACCACGGCGTGACACTCACTGAGTACATCCTTTCTGGTAACAACCGTGCCGACCACACTTCGGCCAGTACCTATAAAGGCAATAACTACACTTGGCAGATTGAGAACACGCTGATGTACGACAAGACCATCGGTGACCACAGCTTCTCTATCGTGTTGGGTCAGTCGGCCCTGAAGAGTGGTGGCGACGATGTCAACTTCGGTCGTTGGGGCATTGTCAATCCCAACAAGCCCTATCTGAACTACCTGAACGGTACCGACGAGGTCATCATTGACCCGGAAACAGGTCTCATCAAGAGCTATACCACCAGTATCTGGGGTGGTGGTAGTGAATATACCAACCACACGCTGGCCTCTTACTTCGGTCGTATATCTTATAACTATGCTGAGCGCTACATGTTCCAGGCTACTGTTCGTCGTGACGGTTCCAGCCGTTTCGGTCCCAACAACAAGTGGGGTACCTTCCCCTCCTTCTCTTTGGGTTGGAATGTAACCAACGAGCCTTTCTTCCAGAACTTCAAGACCAAGGCCAATATGAGCAACTTGAAGGTCCGCTTCAGTTGGGGTAAGAATGGTAACGAGAACATTGGTGACTTCGGTTATACCACCCTGACAGCACAGGGTAACAACGTCTTCTTTGGCAAGACTGCCATCAAGAACAATGGTACCAAGGCTGACAAGACGGCTAACCCAAGCCTGAAGTGGGAGGAGAGCGAGCAGACCAACTTCGGACTCGACCTCGGATTCTTCCACAATGCCCTCACCCTCAGCGTTGACTACTTTATCAAGAAAACCAACGGCATGATCATCACGATGCCTATTCCTTCTTATGTTGGTGAGACCAAGCCTATTGGTAACGTCGGCGACATGAAGAACAGCGGTGTTGAATTTGAGCTGGGCTACAAGTGGAACATTGCCGATGCACACTTTGCTATCAAGGGTAATGCCTCTTATCTGAAGAACGAACTGGTGAACCTCGGTAATGACACCGGTTATCTGACTTATGACGGCATTCAGGGCTTCTCTGATGCTGTGGCACGTGCTGAGAACGGCAAGCCTTGGCCTTTCTTCTATGGCTACAAGACAGCTGGTGTACTGCAGAACCAGGCTGAGGTGGATGCTTACATTGCCAGCCTGCCTAATGGCAACGAGGTGCAGAGCTCTGTACGTCCTGGTGACACCCGCTATGTGGATGTCAACGGTGATGGCCGCCTGACTGCTGACGACCGTACCGACATTGGTAACGGCACCCCGAAGTGGACCTACGGTATTCGCCTGAATGCTGACTGGAAGGGCTTTGACTTCGACTGCTTCTTCCAGGGTGTAAGCGGCAATAAGGTGTTCGATGCTACCTATCGTTCCGACGTCTTCAGCGGAAACTATCCTACTTGGATGCTCGGCCGCTGGACAGGTGAGGGTACCAGCAACAAGTATCCCCGCCTCTCGGCTACAGGTTCTGACAACTGGAAGGTGAGCGACCTCTACGTTTATGACGGTGCTTACTTCCGTCTGAAGAATATCTCACTGGGTTACACCATCCCGCAGTTCCTGACCCGCAAGGTTGCTATTGAGCGTCTGCGCTTCTACGTCATGGCTGAGAACCTCGTTACATGGACCAAGTATCATGGCTTTGACCCTGAAATCTCTTCTGGTGGTACCTCGTTAGGTATTGATAAGGGTGTCTATCCGCAGGCACGTACCTACTACGTTGGTCTTAATGTTACGTTCTAAGGATTGGAGAATTGAAAGATTGAAGAATTAAAAGACTGAAACAATATGAAAACAAATAAAATATTCATGATAGGAATTGCAGCCTTGGGCCTGACCTTCACTGGCTGCTCCGAAAGCTGGCTGGAAGTGCAGAAGACCGACGGTGAGACCCTGGAGGAATACTTCACTACTCCTGAGCGCATTGAGGAAAGCCTGGTAGCTGCTTACGACCCCATTCACTGGCACGACTGGGGACTGGGCCAGTATAATGCCTACAACATTGACTCAGAGATTATGGGCGACGACTTCTGGGTAGGTGGTTCTAACTATGCCGACATGCAGCACTGGCACATGTTGGGTAACTTTGAGGCCGATGCCAACAACACGCTCTCTACACTCTGGACCATCGACTATTCTGGCGTGAAGCGCTGCAACGACTGTCTGCGCTACATCCCTTGGTGCACCCGTCTCTCGGAAGAAACAGCTAAGCGCACCGAGATGCAGGCTCGTGCCCTGCGTGTGTTCTACTATAACAACCTGTGGCACCTGTTTGGCAATATTCCTTTCTATCTGGTGAATCTGGATGCGCCTTACACAGCTCCGCAGCTGTCGGCTGATGAGGTTTATGACCAGTTGATTGTTGAGTTGGAAGAAATTGTTGATTCTAAGGCTCTGCCCATCCGTTGGGATGATTTGAATGCCGGTCGCGTGTCTCAGGCTTTCGTTGTCATGCTGTATGCTGAGATGGTTGCTTACCAGAATGACACACAGCGTTTCGGTAAGGCTTATTCTTACCTGAAGGACTACATCATCAACACCGGTGAGTATGAGCTGTTCCCCAACTTCAAGGACTATTGGGATACCGACAACGAGTGGAACAAAGAGTCTATCTTCGAGATCAACTACGACCAGACGAAGTCTGAGCGTGACTGGGGTTCCGGTCAGAATGTCGGCGGTATGGTCATCCCGACCCTTATCAGCCCGAACTCTTACGGTGACGAAACCTGGTCGAACAACGACGGTTGGGGCTTCCTGCCCATGCGTAAGTTTGTCCGCGACGAACTGCTGAAGGGCGACGGTCGTCTGGAGGGTACCGTTTGGGACCTGACAGGTAAGGACTACACCATGCGCGATGCTGACACCCACCTCTGGTTGCAGAAGTATCGTCCCTATAACAAGAACTATGAGAATGGAACCTCTTCAGCCAACCTGAACTATGCTAACAACTATCGTATGTACCGTTACAGTGAGGCCCTGCTCTATGCTGCTGAGTTCGCACTCCGCACCGGTGATGCCGGTTCAGCTGTCAACTATACGAACCATGTACGTGTCCGTGCAGGCATTGATCCGCTGAACACTGTTACGCTTGACGACATCTTCACCGAGCGCCATAAGGAGTTCGTTGGTGAGGGCAAGCGTTACTTCGACCTCGTACGTGCAGAGTTGATTACCGATCAGCCCATCAGTGCAGCCAACAAGGCAACAGGCCGCTTGGTTCCTGCACAGGATGAAGGCGTCGTAGGTTCTCAGCGTACCAACTCTTGGAAACCCAACAAGAAGTACATTCCCATTTACCAGGCAGAGCTTGATTCCGATCCCGCTCTCAAGCAGAATTCAGAGTATTTCAATTAATTTAATGACCTGAAAGTTATGAAAAAGATATTTCAATATACAGTGGGCATTCTGGTGGCTGGTTTGACAGTAGCCGCCTGCTCGCCCGATAAATTTGATGGAGCAGACCAGGCTGGTATCCCCACCGTGGAAGGCAAGGACTTCACGATGACGGTTGATCAGGAAACCAACCAGATTCAGGTGAGCTTCCCCGAGACAAAAGGTGTCTATCCCGTCTGGAGTTTCAATGGTGCCACCTATTCTACATTGAATAATTCTGGCTATCAGAACAACAAGAAAGGTACTTATACCGTCAGCCTGCGTCTGGGTAACCGCAATGGTTTCAGCCAGGGTGCTATCACCAAGGAGTTTACCTTCAATGAGACCAAGGCCAGCTTCGGCCCCGAACTGAATCGTCTGAAGGACAAGGAGTGGCGCATTGACTATTCTGAGCCTGCCCACATGGCTTGTGGTGCTTACGGCGGTGACGGTACTGGTTACTGGAGTGCTGCACCTGGTGAGAAGAAAGCCTTTGGTGTCTATGATGACCGCATCATCTTTACCAGCGATGGTATTTCCGGTGGTACGTTCACTTATAAGCCGGGTGCTGACGGCATGACCTATGTCAATACAGGTACCACGAAGTGGGGTTCCCAGGCTGCCGACTTTGATACGCCGACCCAGGAGCAGACCGCTGCTTTCAAACTGAAGAAGGATGACTGGACTGATTCTGAAGGCAATGTCATTGAAACCAACTTCCTGGAACTGGATCCTAACACGCTGTTCCCCTACATCAGTTCCGACAGTCAGTATGAGAAACCGATTTTCCGTATTGAGACCCTGACAGCTTCTAAGCTGGTGCTTATCTATGAGAACAAGGCAGATAACATCTCTTGGCGTTTCATCCTGACCAGCAAGGCTGAGGAGAAGGCATTTGAAGGCTTCGATGCCAACAGTGACTTCAACCTATGGAAGGGCATTACACCTGTAATGACGTTCTATTACAATCCTGATCCAGGTTGGGGCAACGATCAGACTCCCGTCTTGGAAGCTGCATTCGAAGGTGGCGACAATGACTACAACATCACCGTACCCGATGAGTGCTATGCTGACTGGCAGGCCCAGGTGCACTTCCATACTGACCTGAACACCAATGCCGCTACGAATTATGACTTCTCTTGTATCCTGAACTCCGACAGGGACATCAGTGGTGTCATCATCAAACTGACCGACGAGCGGGATGCCGACTACATCTTCGAGGAGCATGTCAATCTGAAGGCAGGCGAGGACTACATTCTCTGGAAGAGTAACCTTCCCGGTAAAGACCTCACACAGGTGAAGCTCGCAACTGACTACGGTCACGCTACAGGTGAAACGCATATCAACCTGCGCAACATCGTACTGAAAGACCATGCCAACGACGACGGCACAGTGCTGCCCGACGAAGGTGGTGACGGCCCCGTATCTGTAAGCTGGGTGGCTGTTGACTCTCCCGACAACCTTGGTAAGGACTTCAACTCAATTGGTACCATGGAGTTCTGGTGGGCTGACGGTGGTTGGAGCCAGCTCGGTAATCCCGGATTCTCCTTCGACAATGGTGTCTATATCATCACAGCTTCTGAGAATGGTGGTGCAGAGTGGCAGGGCCAGTGCTCTATCCACAATGCTTCTGTCAACATTGAGGCAGGTCAGCTTTATGACGTACGTGCCAAGATTGAGGCCAGCGATGCACTCGGCCGTTATACCTTCAAGCTTTGCGATGAGGGCGACGACGACAATACCTTGGTCTATAACGGTGGTCTCTCTCTCGAGGCTGGCGAGCAGTATGTTGAGTTCATTGGCGTGAAGTGCCAGAAGAATGGCGAAGACACCGGCTTCCAGACAGCCAAGCTGTTCATTGACCTTGGTGGTGCTCCTGTAGGCTTTGAGCTGAGACTGAGCGAAATCATCGTTCAGAAGCACGGAGAGGGTGCTGGTGGCGGTGGCCAGGGCGGTAGCCTGAACTACGATGACGCTAACAACCTGTGGAAGGCTGTTGACAGCGGCGATGCCTTCATCAGTGTGACTCCTTGGTTTGCCGATGGCGGCTGGGCTCAGATTGCTGATCCCCAGTGGTCACACGATGACAACACCTGGTCACTGACCATTCCTGAGGGTATGGGTGGCAGCCAATGGCAGGGCCAGTTCCCCATCAATACTACACTGGCTACGGCACAAAACGACAAGTATTCGTTCTCTTGCACTATTCTGGCCGATCAGGACTGCAGTGGTGTCACCATCAAACTGACGGAGACCGACGATGCAGAGAAGCACGATAATAACTACTACTTTGCCGACCGTCATGACATCAAGGCCAACGAGCCTTACATCTACACCGTGAAGGGAGCTACGTTGCCTCTGAACGATGCTCACGCCCTGTCGCTCTTCTTCGACTTCGGCGGTTCGCCCATCGGTGCTAATATTGAGATTAGTGAGATTGTCCTTATTAAGGAATAAATAACTGAAAGAATATTTTTAGATGAAGAAAATATTGATATATTCGCTGCTTCTTTTAGCCTGTGGTAGTATGTTTGCTGCCTGCGGTGGCGACGATGACAGTTCGGCACCACCAACGACCACGACCATTACTGCACAGCCGGAAAACCTCTCCGTTGAGGCTGCTGGCGGCACCTTCAACATCAATGTCACTACGACAGGTGCTGAGTGGGGAGCCTACAGCAACAATGAAGACTGGATCAAGGTTTCCATTGCAAGTAGTTCTTCTGCATCGGGAATCGTCCATGTGACGATTCCCGAAAACCCAAGGACGGAAAGTCGTACAGGGACCGTGACCATTATGTCGGGTGCTGCCCGCAAGACCATTACCGTTACGCAGGCTGCTGCCGAGAAGTCTCCTTATAATGCGCCGGAGGGCTATGACCTGGTGTGGCACGATGAGTTTGAAGAAGGCAGTGAGCTGAACGCTAACGACTGGACTCACGAGGTCAAGGGCTCTGGCTGGGTAAACAATGAGTTGCAGAACTATGTCAACCAGAAGACGCCCGAGGGCAACTGGGTAACACGCATCAGCAATGGTAAGCTGAACATCCGTGCCTTGAATGAGGGCGGCAAGATATACTCTGGCCGCGTCTATGCCAAGGTTAAGGAGGGCTGGCAGTTCGGCTACATCGAGGCCAGCATCAAGTTGCCGAAGGGCAAGGGCACATGGCCTGCCTTCTGGATGATGCCCGTCAACTTCACCGGTTGGCCCGACAGCGGCGAGATTGACATCATGGAAGAGGTGGGCGGACATGCCAACTACGTATCCTCCAGTCTGCATGCCAATGCCCATGTTCACAGCAACGGCACCCAGGTGACCCACGAGATGTATCTCGCCGGAGCAGAGGATGATTTCCACACGTATGCCATTCTTTGGACACGTGAGAACATCACCACCTACGTCGATGGCAAGGTGCAGCTCAGCTACGACAACCGTGGACTCGGTCACGACGACTGGCCTTATAACGCACCTTTCTACGTTATTCTGAACCTCGCTTGGGGTGGAACGTGGGGTGGCACCTATGGCATTGACAACAATGCGCTGCCCGCCACGATGGAGATTGACTACGTTCGCGTCTTCCAAAAGAAATAATTTTCAGGAGAAGTTCCATCACATCGAGCAACACATAACTTCAATGGGGTGGAACTTTTTTTATTACTTTTTACATGACTAAATAAAGCTAAACGAAGAATGAAACGATACCTGACGATTCTGTTGGTTCTTTCTTTTGCTCTCTTGCTGCCTGCCAAAAACCGCTTTGTGCAGGTAGAGGGGCCGAACTTGGTGAAGCCCAATGGTGAACGGCTGTTGATTCAGGGTACTAACCTGGGCAACTGGCTCAATCCTGAAGGCTACATGTTCGGACTGCAGAAGACCAACTCCGCCTGGATGATTGACCTCATGGTCAAACAGCTCATTGGCCCTGATGCCGCTGCCGACTTCTGGCAGGCGTTCCGTACCAACTACATTACCAAGGCCGACATCGACTTCATTGCCGCACAGGGTGCCAATACCGTGCGGCTGCCATTCAACTATAAACTCTTCACCGACGAGGACTACATGGGCCAGACGGGCCAGAAGCAGGCCTTCCTGCTCATCGACCGCGTGGTGGAGTGGTGTAAGGCTGACGGCCTCTACCTCATTCTCGACATGCACGACTGCCCGGGGTCGCAGACGGGCGACAACATTGACGACGGCTACGGCTACCCCTGGCTCTTCGAGAGTGAACGCTCGCAGCAGCTGTTTTGCGATATCTGGGTGGACATAGCCCGTCACTACCGCGACGAGCCCACCATTCTTGGCTATGAGCTGATGAACGAGCCCATTGCCCACTACTTTGAAAACAAAGATACACTCTATACCCTCCTGCAGCCGCTCTACAAGCGTGCTGTCAAGGCCATCCGCACGGTCGATCAGAATCATGTCATCCTCTTGGGCGGTGCCCACTGGAACAGCTTCTTCTTTATGTTCGACGACTGGACGTTCGACAAGAACATCATGTTTACCTGTCACCGCTACGGCGGTCCGGCCACCAAGGAGGCCATCAAGGACTACATTGACTTCCGCGACAAGACGCAGCTGCCCATGTATATGGGTGAGATAGGCCATAACACCGACGAGTGGCAGGCGCAGTTCGTCGAGGTCATGAAGCAGAACAACATCGGCTATACCTTCTGGCCCTACAAGAAGATTGACAACTCCTGCATGATGGGCATCCAGCGCCCGGCAGAGTGGGACAGCGTCATCGTGAAGTTCTCGGAAACCAGCCGCAACTCTTACCAGGAGTGGCGCGAGGCTCGTCCTGACCAGCAACTGGCCCGCCGCCTGCTGATGGAGTATGCGGAGAACAGCCGTTTCGACCGTTGCCAGCCCCAGACGGACTACATCCAGTCCATGGGACTTGAGAAGGTGAGAAGGTGAAAAAGTGAAAAGGTGAAAAAGTGAAATAAATCGAAAATCCGAAAATCGAAAATAATTATGAAACAGTCAAAGAACAATATGGTAGGAAAGTGGGTGCGGGGGTTGCTTTTAACTCTTTCACTTTTTAACCCTTTCACCTTCTTACCTTTAACTGCTCAGGTCTATTTAGACGAGTCGAAGCCCTTGGAGCAGCGTGTGGAGGATGCCTTGCAGCGCATGACGCTCGACGAGAAGATTGCCATCATCCATGCGCAGTCGAAGTTCAGCGCCCCGGGCGTGAAGCGTCTCGGCATTCCTGACATGTGGACCGACGACGGCCCCCACGGTGTACGTCCCGACGTGCTCTGGGACGAGTGGGAGCAGGCCGGCCAGACGAATGACTCGTGCGTGGCATTCCCTGCGCTGACCTGTCTGGCTGCTACGTGGAACCCGCAATTGGCCCGCCTCTATGGCGAGAGCCTCGGCGAGGAAGCCCTCTACCGTGGCAAGGCCATGATATTAGGCCCTGGTGTCAACATCAACCGCACGCCACTCAACGGCCGTAACTTTGAGTACATGGGCGAAGACCCCTGGCTGGCCTCCCGTATGGTAGTGCCCTATGTGCAGGGCCTGCAGTCGAAGGGCGTTGCCGCCTGTGTCAAGCACTATGCGCTGAACAACGATGAGGAGTATCGCCATCAGGTGAATGTCATCGTCTCTGACCGCGCCCTGCGTGAAATCTACCTGCCTGCCTTCGAGGCTGCCGTCCGTGAGGGTGGGGCATGGGCCATCATGGGAGCCTACAACCTGTATAAGAACCAGCACAACTGTCATAATTCAATACTTTTAAACCAGATATTAAAGCAGGAGTGGGGCTTCGATGGCGTCGTAGTCAGCGACTGGGGCGGTACGCACGACATGGATGAGGCTGTCCGCAACGGACTCGACATGGAGTTCGGCACGTGGACCGACGGCCTGACTATGGGTGCTACGAATGCCTACGACAACTATTATCTGGCTGAGTGCTACAAGAAAGCCATCCTGGAGGGACGTTACACCACTCGCGAACTCGACGAGAAGGTGCGCCGCGTGCTGCGTCTGCACTTCCGTACCACCATGAACCGCCAGCGCCCCTACGGCTTCCTTTGTTCAGAGAGCCATTATGAGGCTGCCCGCAAGATTGCCGGTGAAGGCATCGTGCTGCTGAAGAATGAGCAGCATGTGCTGCCGATCCAGCAAAATGCCAAGGTCCTCGTCGTTGGCGAGAACGCCATCAAGATGATGACCGTGGGTGGTGGCTCTTCGTCACTCAAGGTGCAGCGAGAGGTGCTGCCGTTGGACGGACTTCTGTCACAACTCCCCTCCATGGGAGGGGCTGGGGGAGGTTCCTATGCCCGTGGCTACGTTGGTGACACCGTGCAGAGCTACAACGGCGTGACCGTAGGCCGTAGTATTGCCGAAAGCCGTACTTCTGCTGAATTGCGTGCTGAGGCTGTCGAGAAGGCCAAACAGGCAGATGTGGTCATCGTCTTCGGTGGACTTAACAAATCTGACTTTCAGGATTGCGAGGGTCATGACCGCCGCCAATACGAACTGCCTTACGAGCAGAACGAGCTAGTGGAGGCACTGGCCAAGGTGAATAAGAACATTGTCTTCGTCAACATCTCCGGTAATGCTGTTGCTATGCCGTGGATTGACAAGGTGCCTGCTGTCGTACAGGGATGGTTCCTCGGTTCCGAGGCCGGAAATGCGCTGGCCGATGTGTTGACGGGACGTGTGAACCCCAGTGGCAAGCTGCCCTTTACATGGTTCCGCCAGCTCAGCGACGTAGGAGCTCACAGCCTGAATACCTATCCCGGCACCTGGCGCGAGGGTCACGATGTCATCGACGAGGAATACAAAGAAGACATCTTCGTGGGCTACCGCTGGGCGGACCTCTCTGCCAAGCGCAAGAAAGAAATGCTTACCGCTCACCGCTCACCGCTCACCGCTTACCGCTCAACTCCCCTCTTCCCCTTCGGATATGGTCTTTCCTATACTACCTTTGACGTTATCGTCAACGGACATGAGGGTGGCGCAAACGTGAGTGTTACCGTTACCGTAAAGAATACAGGCAAGGTGGCTGGCGCAGAGACCGTGCAGCTGTATGTCGGTCCTAACAAACCCGATAATTCTCGTCCTGTGAAGGAACTGAAAGCCTTCCAGAAGGTCTGGCTGGAGCCAGGCGAGAGCAAGACCATTACGCTGACAGCCAGCCGCCAGTCGCTTTCCGTTTGGGACGAGGCTGCCGGTCAGTGGACCTTCGTCCCCGGCACCTACCGCGCATACATTGGTACATCATCAAATACTAATAGTAGTTTTAAGTTAAATTTATTGTAGTTAGTAGTAGAGTTAGTTTCAAATTTTCAAGGAGAAGGGCGCGTGCGTGAGCATACGCCTTTTTTTTCGCTGAAATATTTGGCGGATTGGAAAAGATAGCGTATCTTTGCCCTCACTAACAACCCTAAAAGCAGAAAAGTATGGAAAAGTACGGAAAACTGATTCAGGCCGCAATACTGGCCGTGGGACTCTTGCTGCTCGGACTGTGCATCAAGAGTGGTATTGACAACTTTACCAACAAGGACCGTCGCGTCACCGTGAAGGGACTGGCGGAGAAGGTGGTTGATGCCGACAAGGTGACATGGAACCTCTCGGTGACCTATGTGGGTGACGATTTGGACGGGCTGTTCAAACTGCTGAACAGCAAAGTGGACGTTATCCAGCAGTATCTGAAGGACAACAAGGTGAGCGACAAGGCAAAAATCACCGTCAACTCGTTCTCTATTACCGACAACAATGCCAACGTGTGGAGCGAGCGCAGGCCCACCTACCGCTACTCTGTAACCCGAAGCCTGAACGTGGCCTCTAACGATACGAAGCTCATCAGTGAACTGAAGGAGAAGGCTGCCGACGACTTGCTGGAGAAGGGCGTGATGCTCGACAACAACTACGCGAACTACGAATATACGAAGTTCCAGGAGCTGAAGCCCGAGATGATGAGCGAGGCCATTGCCGCTGCCGAGAAGACGGCACAGCAGTTTGCCGAGAACAGCCACTCCACCATCAACAAGATTGTGGAGGCTGGACAGGGTGAGTTCAGCATTGACGATGCCGACATTCCCTACCAGAAAAAGGTGCGTGTGGTCTCCACAATCACCTACTCGCTGAAGGACTAAAAAGCATAAAATTGCTATAAATGTGCATTTTACACATTTATATGCAGTCCACTTTGAGAGAGTATTGGTGAATATGTAACTCTCCGAGTATTAGGAAATTATAATTAATAACGCCGTCAAAAATCCACTTTTGGACTTGACGGCGTTTTTTGTGCTCTTATTTTTGCTACTTTTGCACCAGAAATTTTAAAACGTTCGACGCTAACTATTATTTTAATTGTTGCAAAAATGAAAAAAGTAAAAGCATTACTGACCTCTTTCATGATGGTGTTTGTGGCAAACGCGATGTTTGCACAGACGCCAACAACCGTTACCGTTACCTTAACTGAGGAAACTAGATTAGCTGATGCGTTAACTACAGCAGGCGTAACTGATGTAACCGCTGTGACCTCATTAAACGTTTCTGGTCCCATGAATGATGCTGACATCGCTACCCTGCGTACCTTAGAAAACTTGGCCACCCTCGACATGACGGGTGTAACTTTATTGCCAGTTGGTACAGGCGAACCCATTGTTCCCACAAATCCCTTTATCACCAATGCTGTTGACAGCGTTTGGACGACAGAACTCGGTCCAATAGGTCAGAATGCCCCGGTTTCTTATGGAATAACAGATGCCACTCAGTTGCCGTCACATATCTTTGACGGCATGAAAAACCTTCAGAGTGTGACCATTCCTTCATCAGTAACTACTTTTGGTAACTACTGCTTTATGGGTTGTGAGGCATTGACTACTGTCAATAATATCAGTCAGGTGACAGACCTTGGCCGTTATACTTTTCTTTGGTGTACTTCGTTGCAGACTTTCATAATACCCGACAATGTGGAAGCACTGAACAATACCTTTATGGGCTGTACAAAATTGACATCAGTCACCTTCCCGACAACAGACAAGTTGAAAACCATTGCAGGTGCTTTTGCACATTGCATAAATTTTAACCTTAACGATGGAGCCCTACCTTCCACTATTACAGAAATCGGTGACTATGCTTTCTTTAAGTGTGAAAAGTTAACGAAGGTGGTTTTGCCTGCAAGCCAAGGACAGTTGAAAAAACTTGGCGGTTTTGCCTTTGACTATTGTTCCAACTTGGTTGAGGTGGATAATTTTGATAAAATAAATTTAGGTGAGACACAAGTAGAAGTTGTCACTGTTACGCAGGCCATCCCCTCCTTCTTGTTTAAGAATTGTGTCAATCTTGAAAAGATAACATTCCCTGACAATATTGGTGCAGTTGGCGGCTATGCGTTTATCAACTGTGAGAAACTGAATAGCACCATCACTTTGAGTGAGAATCTGAAGTATGTAGGATACGAAGCATTTGCTAATTGTAAGAATCTGAAATTTGTGCCTCAGGAAGGAGGTACATTATTACCAAGCTCGCTGACATCTATTGCTAATTTGGCTTTTCGTGATTGTCCAAATTTTACTGGCCCCATTGTGTACCCGTCACAAGTTGATTATACTATTCACCATGGTGTATTTTGGCGTTCTGGTGTTACTGGAGTAACCATTCCTAACGATATTACCACGGTAGAAGCACATGCCTTTGAAAATACAACATTTGCAGAACCGAATAAAGTATTAAACATACCGGCAAGTGTGACATTTATCGGTGTTGGTGCCTTTGCTAATAATCCGGGTATCACAAAAGTGGTCATTGCGAACGGCTCAAATAGAGACCTTCTTGTTGATGAATGGGCTTTCAATGCACTTGCTAACCTTGAGGAAGTGGACTTTGGAACTGGTTTGCAAAATATCACTCTCAAATACCATGCATTCTCCTATAATAAGAAAACAAATAAGGTCGTCATTCCAGCAGGTGCTAATGTGACGGTTGGTGTAGAGAGCTTTGTCGAGAATGACAAACTTGCTCTGGTGGAGTTTGGCGAAGGTGCAAAAGTGACCGATATTGACCGTGCAGGCTTTGCAGGTTGCCTCACGTTGCCGAATGCAGTGGCTAACCGTTTGATGCAAGACCTGACGGAGATAAAGGAAGCAATATTCTTTAATTGTAAATCTTTGTATGACATAGTGATACCTTCTGGCGTTATGAAGATTGACAAAGATGCCTTTGGAGGCACTATTAGTCTTAAAATGATTACTGTTTCAAGATCTGTAGCACCTGAAACCGTGACGACAGGAACCAGAACATGGACAAATCCTGATACCCATGTGGAAGAAACTATTGAAGTAGTAACCTATCCGTTTGGTGAGAATACCATACCGAACCAGTGTATGATCAACTTCACAGGAGATGCAGATAATTCTACGGCTATTGATACTTACCGTGCAGATCCTGAGTTCATGCGTCTGCTGACCAAGACGCTGGATGAGTCAACTACGACGGTAAACTGGGTGAACCAGAGAGGTGCTAATGTTAAGTTCGTGCGCACCTTTGGGAGCACTTGGAACTCAGTCGTGCTGCCTTTCCGCTATACACACGCTCAGTTGGAGGGAGCTTTCGGTAATAAATCTCTCGCAGCAGAATTTGTTTCTTATCGTCAGTCGGGAGCAGCAACGGACAATAAAGTGTTCCGCTTCCACACAATTCCTGACGTTGTATCGGAAAACAAGCCTGTGCTTGTTAAACCTGCCACTGTCAGGGGGGATAATACTTACACTTTCGTAAATGTGGATATCGTGAATCCCGAAGTCGCTACCTATGGTGCTGACGGCTATACGTTTAACGGCACTTATGTATCTGCTGTACAAGACGCTAATGTACCAGCAAATAGCTATTTTGTCAAGGCTAATAAGTTCGTGTATGGCGGTAATTGGGAAAACTATTCTAAAGCATTCCGTGCATGGCTTGAGCCTACAGGTGGTGGCAGTGCTCCCAGCATGTTGGCAACCATCGCTCTGGAATTAGAAGAGAATGGTGAGGTAACGGCCATTAATGCTGCTGAGGTGTTCGGCCCAGAAGCAGAAACAGCGGCTAAAACCTATTATTCGCTGGATGGCCGCCGCGTGGAGAACCCCACGAATGGCATCTACATCGTGAATGGTAAGAAGGTTGTAATCAAATAAGTAGGGGAGGAACAAGCAATGAAAAAGATATATGTAAAGCCCGAAATGGAAGTTACGGAACTTCTTGGAACAGATACCATCTGCCATGCTTCAATTTATACAAAGAAGGACGACGGGACCTATGAGTCGGTTGACTTCATAGCTGGTGATGAAGATGAAAATAATCCCATTATTAAAGAACCCGTATGGATAGATTAATAATAGAAATTGTTAGTTAGTAGTTTTATATCATTTATTAGTTAGTAGTTTTGATTCATATTTTTGGTGTGAACCCTGCAATTTGTGAAAATAGCAGGGTTTTTTTTGTGCCCTGCCCCATGTTTGAATCATGCTCCATGGCACTTCTGCAGAGAGAAACGCCGAGTTGAAGGGATGAAAGTGCCGAGTTGAAGGGACGAAAACGGCACCTCCGAGGGACGAAGGTGCCGTTTCCTTGGGGTTTCAGCGGACGTGAAAAACACTTTCCACGGCCGTGAAAAACACTTTCCACGCTCGTGGCAATCACTTTTCACGGCCGTGCAAGACCTTTTTAATTCCAAATCCTTTGTAACTGCCGTATTTACAATACTTTGGAATACGTACTGCAAAGGTAATATGTTTCAGGCGAAAAAGCAAGAAAAAAGGAAAGTTTTTTTGCGAAAAAACCTTCCTCTCATTTGCATGTTAAACGCTATTTTTGCGAAATAAATATTCTTTTTCTTTGTTCTTTACAGAATTTCAATTACCTTTGTGGGCAAATTACTAATACAATAAATGTTTTTATGACAACTTTTACTAACAGGATATTTGCGCTGCTGGTGGTACTGGCAGTGGCTGCGACGGCGTGGGGACAGGAAAAGAGCCTGAAACAGCTGCTCAGCGAGGTGGATGAGGCCATAGAACAGTCGCCACAGTATGTGGAGCAGCATGAGGCAAGGATTATCGATGCCCGGAACAGATTGAGCGGCGCGGCGACCGACCGTCATCGCTTTGAAGTGTCTTTTGCGCTATACGACCTCTACAAGCCCTTTGTGAACGACTCAGCCATCTTCTTCCTCAAGGAGTGTATCAGCATTGCACGCAAGGAAGGGAATGTGTCGGACGTGGCACGTTGCCAGGCGCTGCTCGCATGGCGCTGCTCCAGTACGGGTATGTATGAGGAGGCACTCAATATCCTGGACTCCATCCGTACCGATGGCATTGACAAGGCTGCATTGGGAGAGTACGCCCATGCCTATAATAATGTATATAACGAAATGGCATACTACACCCAGATGCCTGAAATGAAGGAAGTGTATGCACAGAAGGCAGACTACTATCAGAACATGATGTATGAGACGCTGCCGGCTGACGACCCGAGGGTCATCCTGCGGCGTGAAATGACGCTGATGAATAGCGGGAGGACAACGGAGTCCATGCGCGTGAACGACAACTGGCTGAAAATGGTGGAGCCTGGTACGCATCCCTATGCCATGGTAGCACTCTACCGCTATCTGGAATTCATGGAGCGCAAAGACCAACAGCAGATGATGTACTGGCTGGTGGAGTCGGTGCTGGCCGACATCCGTAATGGCGTGATGGACCAGGGCTCCATGTGGGAGTTGGCCAACCAGTTGCTGCTGTTAGGCGACGTGGAGCATGCCAACGAATACATCAGTTACACCAGCAATTGTGCCATACGTTTCGGCTCCCGTCAGCGTAACTGGCAGATAGCACCGCTGATAACGCGCATTGCCGACGACTACAAGTCGAAGAGTGAGCGCACTACCACACAGTTGCGTGTGCTGTTGGGCATTCTCAGTGTGCTGGCTCTGCTGCTGTTGGGTGTGCTGTACTTCCTGCATCGGCGTAACAAACAGCTGGACGTGGCCCGTAACGGACTGCGCGAGGCCAATGGTCAGCTGTCGGAGTCGAACGCCCAGTTGTCAACGCTCAATGCCCAGCTCTCGACCCTCAATACGCAGCTCTCGACGGTCAACGCACAACTGACGGAAACCAACCGCGTGAAGGAGGAATACATAGGACGCTTCCTATCGCTCTGCTCACAATACATTGACAAGCTGGACGACTACCGCAAGATGGTCAACCGCAAAATGAAGAACAAGGAGTTGGATGAGCTGTTCCGCATCACCAAATCGACCGAGCTGAAGGAGAAGGAGATTGAAGAACTCTTCCAGAACTTCGACTCCGTCTTCCTGCACCTCTTCCCCAATTTCATTGACGACTTCAATGCGCTGCTGATGCCTGAGATGCAGGTGCACCCCAAGGAAGAAAACCACCTGACTACCGACTTGCGCATCTTTGCACTCATACGTCTGGGCATTGACGATTCATCGAAGATTGCCGAGTTCCTGCACTATTCTGTGAACACCATCTACAACTATCGGGCCCGTATAAAGAATGGTGCCTTAGGTAACCGTGAGGCTTTCGAACGGCAGGTGAAGGAATTGGGCAGCGTGGAGTGAAGATTGCAAAATGCAGTTTGCAATTGAGCCCTTTTCGGCTGCTTTTCGTGTGAAATAATCAAAAAAAAGTAAAGCAGAGGCAGAAAAACTCTAAACTCTGAACGCTCAACTCTTAACTTTTTCGTACCTTTGCATCCGTCGGATTGAAGGAGTGGAGAGTGTAAAATTTGCTATCGCACTTGAAATTCGTAAATCGAAAATAAATCAGTGAATCGTAAATATTGAGGGATTGAAAAATAAATTGTAATTTGTAAATTGTAAAATTGTAAATTAAAATGGTAAACTACAAGGATTTAGGTCTCGTGAATACTCGCGAGATGTTCAAGAGAGCCGTTAACGGCGGCTATGCTATTCCCGCTTTTAACTTCAACACGATGGAGCAGATGCAGGCTATTGTCCAGGCTGCTGTCGAGACAAAGTCTCCCGTCATCATGCAGGTGTCAAAAGGCGCACGCAACTATGCCAACGCCACCATCCTGCGCTACATGGCTGAAGGTGCTGTAGCATACGCTAAGGAACTGGGTTGCGAACACCCCGAGATTGTGCTGCACCTGGACCACGGTGACAGCTTCGAGCTCTGCAAGGACTGCATTGACATGGGCTTCTCAAGCGTGATGTATGATGGCAGCTCACTGCCCTACGAGGAGAATATCCGCATTTCCCGCCAGGTTGTAGAGTATGCTCACAAGTATGATGTAACCGTAGAGTGCGAGCTCGGCGTGCTGGCAGGTGTTGAGGACGAAGTAGCCTCAGAGGTAAGCCACTACACCAAGCCCGAGGAGGTCATCGACTTCGCTACCCGTACCGGCTGCGACTCTCTGGCTATCTCTATCGGTACCTCTCATGGTGCTTACAAGTTCAAGCCCGAGCAGTGCACACGCGACCCGAAGACTGGCAAGCTCGTTCCGCCGCCATTGGCATTCGACGTGCTGGCAGAGATCGAGCAGAAACTGCCCGGATTCCCCATCGTGCTCCATGGTTCTTCGTCTGTTCCTCAGGACGAGGTGGACACCATCAACAAGTTCGGTGGCAACCTGCCCGACGCTGTGGGTATTCCCGAAGAGCAGCTCCGCAAGGCTGCCAAGAGCGCTGTCTGCAAGATCAACATCGACTCAGACTCTCGTCTGGCCATGACCGCTGCCATCCGCAAGTATCTGGCTGAGCATCCTGATCACTTCGATCCTCGTCAGTATCTGAAGCCCGCCCGTGAGAACATGAAGAAGATGTACATCCACAAGATTGTGAACGTACTGGGTTCTGACGGCAAGCTGGCTGAGTAATCCTTAAAACTCCACAGCAGGCGAGGTGGTGCTCGCTGCCTTCACCTGCTGACTCAAAAACATTCGGACTCCGCAACATGTTGCAGAGCCCGAATGTTTTATTTGCCATAGTGACAAGCACTAAGCCATTCCGATTGTCCAATGGTAGAAAGCAGTATTAGGATAATAACAGATAGAACAAGTACCGAAATTCGTTTCTCTTTGAAATATAGTGCGGCTAGAAAAATACTTGAAAAAACTACAATAGGAATAAACAAAGAGAATAAAGTCTCGGGAAACTCAGTGATTCTAATGGGTAGCTCAAGAATAATTCTTCCAAAAACAATGGCTATTATATAGGGCAATCCAAATGATTGGCGCTCAGCATAGTTCTCAAGGATAAAATATGTGAGTACATAGAAACTTACAGCTTCAGTTAATGCAGCTGCATAGAAGGAATAACCTGCAATCCAAAATGTTAGTAGAAACACCAGCATGGACATGAGAAATGTAATTAAAATTTTCTTTTTCATTTTCATTGTTAATTATTTAGTTACATACTCCATTGCATTACTCAGACCAGAAAAAACCACATCCAGAATTAGTGCTAATACAATCTGCCTTATCACATTGCTCACGGCCTACAGTACATAGTGTAAATACTATATTGCAATACATAATATTAGCAGTGTATATCCTATTAATATGTGAGACTTGTATTTCATAACTTTAGTTTTTTATGCAAAGATACAAGTCTTGATTCTTTGTTCCAAACTTTTTTTCTTGTTTTTTTAGGAAGTGTCGCATGTGGTATTTTTGCGTAAGTATCAGAAAGAGATATACTTACTTTTTGTTTGCTTTTGTCTTCTTGTTGTAAAGTGCGACGCTTTTGGGGGTTGTTTTATAGTGTTGGCTATTTTGAAATAACTAGTTTTTTCTATTTCTTTCTATTCGTAGGCGATAGTTGCGGATAGTGCTTGCTTTTATAAAAAGTATATTTTGTATTTCTGTATTACTATAGCCCATTTGTTTTAAAATGAGGAAAGTTGTATGGCGTAGCGAAAGGCTGACGTATGGACTGGTTATTCTATCATATTCATGAGGAAACATGAACGCATAATAATCAATAAAACATTGCTCATGTTCAATAGAAATATTCTTCATCAATCCGCCATTCTTAATTGTGTCATAGTATTGTTTGCCAATACCCAGCCGTTCAGATGTGTCTTCTTTTATGCGTATAGCATCTTTGTTGAGTTGTTTGATTTCTTTCTGATAGTTCAATATGGCTTTCTCTTTATTTTTTTTGTGTTGGTAAAAAAGTAAGACAGATATGCTGATTATGAGAATGATTATTGCAGACCAGTATAATGGATTATTCAGCATTCTCCTTTTAGCGACAAATGTATTTTCATCAGTAAAGTGTTTGACTGTGGAGTTTGTGGCAAGTATCTGCGAAAGTAGTGTTTCCTTTAGACTGTCCTTTGCATCTGCTTTATCCTCAGAAATGGCCCAGAGTGTAACAAGAGCTTCGTAGAATTTAAGTGCACGTATTCTTTCTTGCTTTTCTTCATTTTGTATTATAACTAACTGCAACCAAAGTTTAGCCCCATTCCAGTTGTTTTCTTGGATGTCTTTTGCTGCCTTGTTGTATCGAGCTACAGTAAGACACTGTATGTTATGCCCATTTGGAGCAATAGAATGATTAAGAACAGAATCAGGAATGGAATCTATTATATCCATGGCAACACGTGCGTCAGTTTTCATTTCACGTTCTGCTCGTCTCATTCGAATGCTATTGCTGTCCTGATTCCAACAGGAAGTTAGGACAAACAATGACAACAATATAAATACAGAAGAAGGATTTGATTTCTTCCATATTTTGCTCCAATGGCATATCATTTAATATTACTTCGTCTGTTCCGACTCCAGCTTCTCTACGCCACCATGGGTGGGGTTCAGAGTAATGTGGGTGATGAATTTCCTGTTGAAGAGTTCCTCGCCAAGTAATTCAACGTTGCCGAACTGACCAGCGGGTAGTTCCTGAGTGAGGAGTGTCTCGCCAGCCTGACTGACGGTGACGCGGATTCGGCCCGGGACGTTAACGTAGATGCCCTCTTCGCTTTTCTTTTTCTTCTTTCCTGTCTCTATGGGGGCAGGTACGGTGTGCAGGTCCTCGACGGTAAGGTAGAGGGGTGCGCCAGAGAGGTCGTCAGCATCGACGACGCCTAACTTCTGGGACAACCGGAAGAATACCTGTTGTTTTGTTTCCTCCATGGGGCAGACGGTAAGGACATATTCTGTGGTGTCTGACGTCGTTGTTCCTGTGAAGAGCTGGCTGAGTGCCTGGTCCTGTTGGTCTAACTGGGCAAGCATGATGCGCAGCTGTTCGCCGTCCTTGGGCATGTAGTCGGCTTCGCCACGGGTCAGCTGGTTCTTGCTCTCGCGGATGTTGTATATCTCCTGTGCAATGAGCTCGGCACGTTTGGCGGTGCTTCCTGCAGAGAGGATTTCCTCGTTGAGGAATTGACGGGGATTCACAGCGACGGGCTTACGGGCTGGACGGAAAGCCTCGGGGAACAGCGTATGCGGGGCTTCACTGTTGATGGCGAGCAGGGTGCCGTCCTTAGACAGTTCGATATTGGCTGCCGTGGTCTTGGGGTTGACCTTGATGGCATAGCATTTCGCGGTGTCAGCCTGTCCGACTGGCATCATGTCAACATGGGTGAGGCGGTAGGCTGATGTGGCCTCGGTCCTGACATCGTGGAGTGCCAGGTAACGTTCGGCATATGCTGCATATTCACCGGGGGTGTATTGAGTGCGGGCAACTTGTACGGTGAAGCGCAGGGCTGTCTTGGGGAGGTAGTAGATGGCTCCTTCGGTGGTCAGTCCCGGCTGGTAGCTGCTCACTTGTGCAACCATTGTCAAGGGTGACAGGGCTGTGAACAATAATAGTAAAAGGGAATAGTGAAAAGAGAATGCTCTGCTTCCGCTCTTCATCATGTTGTTCTCTTGTTTCATCGTTTTTATTTCTTTTTATTTATATCTTCGTTTATTCTTCCTTCTTGAAGTTATCTCATTTTTTTATTAACCTCAGTCATTCAGCCGTTTGAAGGCTTCAGACAGGTTGCTGATGATGTCGCTTGCCACAAGGCTCTCCATTCCGAGTTTGCGGGCGGCAATGTCGCCAGCCAGTCCGTGGAGGTACATGCCGAGAAGGCAGGCTTCGCGCTGATGATAGCCCCGTGCCAGCAGACCGGTAATGATGCCTGTCAGCACGTCGCCGCTGCCCGCGGTGGCCATGCCGGCATTGCCGGTACTGTTGAAGGTGACGTGAGATCGGAAGA
>Ga0247609_10000898_pt1 | contig 37949 bp, 34 predicted proteins | sample 172DNAGHGlowgp2_FD_193487 | JGI IMG/M metagenome (GOLD analysis project Ga0247609, IMG submission 193487) | Sheep rumen microbial communities from Palmerston North, Manawatu-Wanganui, New Zealand - 1728 DNA GHGlow gp2 | ecosystem: Host-associated > Mammals > Digestive system > Stomach > Rumen ... | reverse complement strand
CAATAGTCCTTGACATAAGCGCAAGGATGTTGTTCCACTTGTCGTTAAATATCTCCATAACGCTCACGTTAAGAATGTCGGCAACGGTCACAGCAGTACCATTAGGTAGCGTTAGTGGCCTTGTGATGCCGTTAAGCGTTAATGTGATAGGCAACGTGGTAGTCGCGTCTGACGGTATTGCATTCTCCATCCTAACGGTAAAATAACCAATAGGCTGAATGCGCCGCCATCCAAGCGCAATGTTCACGGCCTCCGTACCTACGGTAACTTGTGTGTTCGCAATGTAAGGCTGACCACCTGCATTGATTGTTATGTTTGCATTACAATTCATGCTTTCACCTCCTATACCTTACATTGTTAGAATACGATGTTACCACCAAAGCCGTTGCCATAGAAACCATTCCAACCACCCATGTAAGGTGTGGTGTTCACGGCCTGAATCTGCGGCCATTGAACGGGTACGGTTGGAAGTTGCTTGTCTGCAATCTCCGTAACCTTTGCCTGCAATGGAGCAATCAGCGAATTAACGTAACCAGTAATCTGTGCGGTCTGGTTTGCGTTGTCAATTTGACCGCGAAGCTGTGTGATGATGTCTGCCTGCGTGTCAATCTTTGCCTGCATGTCACGCTCACGGGCTGCGCAGAACTGGTCGTTCATAGCTACGGTTTGTGCGTTGATTGCATTCAGCAATGAATTTGTGTTGCGGTCTGCCTGCGAGCCGAGTTGATTGGTTTGATTGAGGGTGGCAATCTGCGATTGATAGCCCTGTTCCATAATCTGCTTCTGCGTCTGACAGCAACAGTTCTGCAATGTGCTTGTAATAGCGGCATCACCAGACTGTACAGCGTTAATCATCTGCAATGTAGACATACCAAGCGTGTTGGAAATCTGATTCAGGGTGTTCTGAGCCGACTGAATGCCTGCATTTACAAGGTTGAAATCCTGACCAAGCATGGTACTTAGAGTCTGAATGGCCGTGCGGGAAGCTTCACCCTGATTGGTGACGGCATTCATAAGAAGCTCATGCCACGAATCATTGTTGAGTTGATTAGAAATAAAGCCCGCTGCTCCATTTCCTCCGCCAAAGCCTCCATTGCCAAATCCGCCATTGTTCCAGCCGAACATTGAAGCAATGATAGCAAGTCCAAATAAGTCAGCAATCCCATTCATGCCGTAATTGCCGCCAAAAAGACCGCCACCCATACCGAAGCCACCGATAGGGATAGAGAATGGTATGTTACCAAATCCTCCGTTGTTGTTGTTGCCGTCTGGCAACTGGTAAATCTCTGCCATATCCTATGTAAGATTTAATTTGTTAAACTTTTAGTTATTACTCACTTTGTAACGTTACGGTTGCAAAGTTACGATGAACACAAACTAAATCCTAATAGAACTTTTTTAAGTCCATTTGCTTTTTGCTAACGCATTATCACACAACGATTTACGTTAGCAAAATAAACAATCCAACAATTTTTTTGCATAAAAAATAGGTGCAAACCATTTTGTTTACACCTATTTCTTAAAGTCTTTTTTCACAAATGTTATACGCCTAAGTGCTTGTTTCTACAGTCCATCCGCTTGGGATGCCGCTTGTGCCGGTGGTCGTCCATGTTGCGCTTGTGCTCTTGACGAACGTTCCGCTTGCCGCAACACCATACACCCAACTATTTGTGTACGACGTACTCGGAGTAGTCGTGAACATAGCCTTGATGTAGTTGAGTGAGCTGCAATTATAGAACATGTAGTTGTAGCAGTACGATGTCAGCGTCTGTGCAGGGAGCTCTGGAGCCTCCGTAAGCGACGTACAGTTATAGAACATGTACTGGTAGCAATAAGTTTGCAATGTCATTGCCGGCAACACCTCTGGAGCCTTGGTCATGCCCGTACATCCGTAGAACATATACTGGTAGCAGTACGAAGACAGCGTCGTCGCAGGGAGCATCATCCCCGACGCATCCACGAGCTTCGTGTTGTTGTAGAACAGATGCCCAAGGGTGTATGAAGTCGACAGACTTGTCGATGCAACGTCTATCAACGACATGACGTTCCCTCTCACATTGAAGCGGCAGGTGGACGTGAAGCAGTTGTAGTACGACGCACCCTGACTGTAGTAGGCGTTGTTTCCACGGAACCGCACGACATCACCCTCGGAGACGGCGAACGTAACGCCCGATGTCGTCGACGTGATGGATGTCCATGCGCCGCCGTTCTTGCTGTACTCGATAGTCCTCGTGTATGAGCCGCCCGTGTTCTTCCAGCCTATCGTTCCGTCTTCAAGTATGTCAAACGTCAGAGGCTCAATCGTTGCCGGGTCGAGTCTTGTTATCTTTGCATAGCCGTTGCCAGAATGCCCGTATTCAGTGCCAGTGTTTGTGGTGTTCGGGAAATAAGTGCCGCCTGCGTATGTCGTGCCACTGTCAAGTTCTATCCCCGTATATCCGCTTGGCCTATACGAGGCATTCGCTGCGATGTTCACGAAGCCTGAGCCACCGCCAGAGTATTTGACGTAGGTCTTGGACGAGTCTGAATATAGACCACCGCCACCGCCGTACCAGCCACCACCGCCGCATGCAGCACAGTGTCTGTAGTTGGTGGTAGTCTGGTTTGCGCCGAGTCCGAACGCACCGTTTGTGCCAGCCGCATTCTGCTTTCCAGCATAAGTCGAAGAATAGCATCCTCCTTCCGTACCGCCGCCGACATAGCCGTAGGCGTAGTCGGAGGTATTGGAGGTGGAGGAGGTTGTCACTTGTTTCTCAACCTTCAAATAATAAGACGGGTCATTCTCCAATGTATTGTCTGTGGAACGTACTGAAATCGTATCGGTGCTGCTTGTCGAACAATAATGCGTGCTTGACGTTCCACTTACCGACCAATCACCGACACCAGCCACCGTTATTTGAATGACACTTGGGATATTCCATGAAATGCGATACGTATTACCAGCAACCAACAAATTCTTGGGACTATTTGATGCAAATGTGTGTGTACCAGCAGCATTAATCCAATGACCTATGATGCTATAAGTGCCAAGAGTTTCCCAAGAAGTGCTGCTCGTCGTTACGCTCCTTGTCGTGTATGCACCACCACTTCCGCCTCCAGCCACGATGATTCGTGACAACAACGACTCCGAACTTCTGTTCGTCCTGTACGAGGAGTACGCCATGCTTGATGTAACAAGTGCTATGTCAGTACCTCCGCCGCCGCAAGCCATGTAGGAGCTGCCACTTGTGCCTCCGCTTGAATACGATGCGCTGCCGCTTGTGCCGCCGCCACCGTTCCATCCTCCGTTGCCGGAGCGACCGCCCTGACCGCCAACGAAGACATATACCTTCAAGGCCTGCAAAAGCGTGAGTACTCCTTCCGAATAGCCGCCCTTGCCGCCAGTGTACGACGAGTAAGCTCCTCCCTGCGCTCCCCATACCTGTAGCTTGTACGACCCGGGAATCAGCTGCACCTCACTCACAGCACCAGTGTAGTTGAACGACCTTGTCTCACCTACGGGGAAAGAGTTGACGTATGCCGATATGTCCACCGTCATCGTGCCCGTGGCGATGAACTCGTACACGCTTATCTCGTGCGTCTCGCAGTCGATGGTGCAACCGCCGGAAAGCCCCGTCATCTCCACTTTTCCTTGCGAGTCGGTGGTAACGGGATAGACCCTATTGCCGTTTGTCACCACCATCTCTATGCCGACGTTCGTCGAGCCGTCGGTGGTGGTCACACGCAAAGTTACAACATTTCCACCGCTGCCATCATCCAATATCCTTCTTCTCTCGTTCATAGCGTCCTCCTTTCATTAGAGTGTGAACGAGAGCCTTTCGGGATAGCCTGTGCGGAAGTCGTAGGCATCCACGGCCTCTATGCTCTCAAGCGCATTCACCGCCGCCTTGTGCCCTTCCGTCACCATCCAGCAGCCGTCGGCATAGAGCTGGATCTGCGCAAGGTACAGCTTCGCCGTCTTTGTCGGGATGGTCAGCGTTACACCGTTGAACATCGGATGCACCTCCTCGCGTCCTACAATCTCTGCAGAGTCCACAGAGTTCTTGTAGTTCGCACGCTCGTCGGGTGTCAGCCAGTGCGACATGGTCATCCCGCCAACCGTCACGTCGAAGCTGTCCACCGCATCGGACAAGTCGTATTCCTTTATCTCATCTATCTTCCTCGCCTTCGCCTCTTCAAGCGTCTCCGGCTCAAGCGACATGGCGATTATCTCCTTGATAGTTGCATACGGATGTTCATGATAGAACGCCACCTGCTCGGCAGACAAGTGAATCCACATGTCGCGCTCAAAGTCCTCGTAGGTCGTTCCTATCCAACCCTGCCAATAGGTAGGATCTATCTCTTCGGGGAACTGTGCGAAGTACCCCGCTATGCTCTTCCTGATATATGTCTCCATGACTATTCTCCTTCTTTAAACGTTACACACCCCTTACGAAAATCTTGCCGCCAGCGTTGAGGAAGTCCACCTCGGCATATCCCCCTGCGACAATGAAGATTGACATGCCCTCGCTTCCCTTCGGGCATACACGCACCGTCGCGTCATGCGCTATCGACACGTTGCACGCGCTTGCAGAATACATGATGACGTGCGCCGAATGGCCTGCCTCTGGAGTCTTCCCGGATGCGAGGTCTAACGACGATACATCGCCAGTCAGCGTAAGCACCGTCAGTGGTTTCGTGCCGTCGATGGTGACGATGCCCGCCGTGTTCTCGTTGTCGGCAGCGGTAGCGACATCATATCCTATTTCTGAATATCCGTAGCTCGGCTTGTTCTCCGCCAGCGACCATGCAGGCAGGTTGTTTAACTTTTCTTTGTCAACAGCAGACATTAATCCGTTGCTTCCACCCTGTCCTTCCACAGACGGAGCAGCAAGGTCATACCACCGACCAATCTCACTATAACTATTGTCGATGTATCTATACACTCTTTCTGTAGAAAGCTCAATATAGATGGCTTTTGACTTGCCAGCTATTTCTCCACTGTACGTATATCCTGTTATTTCTTCCTCTACAATAATCGGCTCTCTTGTTTCGTAAAACTTGCCATCAGACGGATTCAAATATCCCACAAAGATGCTTGATGCGAACGCTTTCATTCGCGCCCACACCAAGCTAAGACCTGCTCCGTCAAGTTTTTTATCGTTCGTTTGTACTGGCATAATCAAAAATATTTTTTGTTATATACAGTAACCGCAAACGGTTACGAACATATAGACTCAATTTCGGCTTGAGAGAGTGTTTCGACATCTTCCTGAGTAGCATAGCCACTAAGGTCAATAAGGCCAGAATAGACATCGAAAAGATACGTTGCAGGCGTTTCATCCACAGCTGGAGTTGCCTCTACAACATAAACGTTAGTTCCTTTTGGATATGTATTTGTAACACCAGACTCATATTCAACAAACCTATTGTCGATTGTGAAAGCGTCCGACATGTTCCACATCCATCCAAGATTCGAAGATGACGGAGTCGGAAGATTTGCAAACAAAAGCGAACCCTTCGGCTTGATGTAAGCCTGCATCTTCGAATCAATCGCATTGTTCACGTCGGTTGCGGTTTGGTATCCTGCACCATTAGCCAAAGAAGCGTTGTCTGTTGGAACAGGAATGTTCACACTTTTGTTTGTGACCGTAACATCGACATTGTTTACTTTTATAGTCTCAATGACGTTCGCTTGTGCTCCGGCACCAATGCCACCAAGCTTTGTCTTTTCCTCCGTCGTGTAGTTGTTGTCGGTGTGTACGTATGACGCATCCGCTACAAAATTAGAGTCGTTTGTCAAGTCGCTTGTATTGCTTGGGATAATGCCTTTGATGAGATTCCACAAAACCCTCAACCCTCTACCGTTAAGCTTCTTGTCATCTGTTAGTACTGCCATAATAGTTGAAATTTTAATTGTTAATAATTGAATTGATTAATCACATGCAAATCATCATAATCTCATATTCGGTAAGCGTTTCGTTGTTGTCTTCAACTTCGCTTTGCAAGTCATCAAGTTTCTGAACATGCTCCTCCGTCATAAGACCTTTTTCATGTTTTGAAGCGTCTGGATATATGGTTTTGTTTTCAACCGCATCCAAATCATCTTTAACTTGGTCGCCGTATTTTGGTAAGTGATATGCCATAATCTTATATGTTTTTCGGTTTACGCAAAACCATAACTTGTTCACCGTCGATAAGCAATAGCTCACCTTCGTTCACATAGAGATATTCCCAAGCACCTTGTGTTGGCTTACAGACAAGACCAAACGATACGTCAAGCCCCATATTGTCCTTTGGCGTTATCGTAACATCCGCAGAGTCGCTAATCTTTTCGACGGATGCAACCATGTTACCGCCCCCTACGTGGGAAACGGTAACAGTGGTGCAACCACTTATGCCACAATAACCACCCTGTGTTATAATGTCACCTTGCATAGTTGTATCTTTTGAACTTCTGTTCGTATTCCGTCATCAAAGTCCTCGTCGGGAACATATGCAATGACCGTAAGCCAATATTCACCAGAGCCAAGAATGCCAGTGTCTACCGTGAAAAGATATTTTCCTTCGCCCGTCAAGGCCATGTCTTTCTTTTCGATTTCGACACGCTCCTTACCTTTTACGATGACTTTAAAATCGTCCTCTGCCATAGAAAACCCAGCACATTGTATATCAAGGAAAAATTTTAGTTCTGTGCCTTTATATATCCTTTTTGAAACCTGTTCATTCATGCCTATGATATTGTTACGTTGTCTTTACTTTACACAATGAGCATTCCGATTTCCATCGTCTGCTCCATCGTCCACTCATTAGATGCCATCAGCTTGCCAAAAGCGTCTTCGGAAAGCTTTTCAAACTCTACCTCGACCTCTTTGTTGGCAAACTCCTTGACGGCATCGTTCACCAGCTTTTGATAGGCGTTGAACTCGCCCACGAACTTTCCGTACTCTACCGCACGCTCTTCGGAATCCTTTTCGGTGTTCCTAATGGTGCGCTCGTACTCCTGAGCCTTTTGCAGCTTTTCATCAAAGTCCTCGGATGGCTTGAATTTCTCAGCCGCATCCTTTGAATCATCGTCAAACTTGTCGGCGACGGGTTTCAAGGTGCGAGCTATCCGCCACACCTTGATTTTATCCTCGTCAGCCATCTTGGAGTACTTTGCAGTTGAAAGCACGCGATATGCATTAAGCACCTTCTCAGTCTTGATGGTCTGCTTCTCCATAGTGCTTACTCCTCTCCGTTGTTAGAACCAATGATGTTCAGCTCGATTTCGTCGATAGCATCCCATACCTTATTTGCATCCTTGCGAGACATTTCCGATATGGCATATTTCATCTCGCCATCGCGCATATAGCCGCTGAAATTGCCGATGTACGCACCACTGCCACCTACTGCAAGCTCGTGGACTTGTCCAGAAACATTCTGTAATGTGTCAGTTGTTGCATCCTTAGAATAAGTTCCCTGCACCACTACACTTTCGTTCTTGAAATCGTAACCGTTGTTCAATATTGAACTTGTAATTGTAAATGTACCCATAGTTGTAAAAATTAAAGTTGTTAATATTATGTGAATTGCCTATTCATTTGGTTCAAGACCTTTTCTGTAATATTCCTTTGCCTGTGGCCAAGCCATATAGGCAAGTACTGCAACTGCGGCGGCTATCACGTAGTTCTTGTTGTATAACGAATAGCCAAAACCGCCAATGCTACCCAATGCGTAGCAGCAAAGCATGATAAAACTAATTATACCTTTCATAATTGCACTTGTTTAAAAAGTTGTTATTCTGGTTCCCATATTTGAATGATATCGTTGTATGTGTATTGTCCGTTAAACTGAGCCGCACGGATATAGACCTTTGAGTCACCATTGCGAATCATATCTGCTTGTGCTGCGTACAGATTCGACGCGATGTCAACCGTATTCTCTACCGTTCCACCTGCTGGGACTGATACGTTAATCCGAACTGGCCAACGCTGATATAATGCCTGACCTTGATAGCCCACTTCAATGTACGATGTGCTTGCACCATACGTTTCTGTATTGAAGGTGTACGCCCCGCTTGTGCGGTTGACAACCGAATATTTGAAATGGATGGTTTGCATATCGTTATCCCATACGAATCCCCATGTAGAGATAAGTATGTACTGAGCCTCAGATGCTGTTTGTATCTCGCCTTTTGCAAATATCATTGGGTATATTGAACCCACAAAAGAAGAACTCTGATTTGCTATTGGTCGTGTAGCAAAGAATGGAACAATTGTGTATTTTGCAGGCGTTTGTGATACTCCTGTCAACGTTACATCAAGCCCTTCCGCACTACCGCGCCCCATTGGGGAGCTTTGCGTGCCTGCATAATAATTATTTGCATTATAAATAAGAATGCCAAAGTATTTAGTTGACAGGTCTTCTGAATCGTTTTGTAATCTCAAATCAGCCAGTCCTAATCCGTATGCAGAACCCTGCTCGCTGACATAGTAATACAACTGCAAAGCACCAGTGTTTGTAACGGCAAGTTTGTCTGTCGGATTGTACGGAAAAGTAATTGGGCACGGAGCACCATGCCAATAGTTTTCAAAATCCGTCAATCTGTAAGGAGAACTTGCCCCTCCTGTTGGTTTAATATACGTGAATGGATTCCTTGCATTCCCATTACGCAAATCAGAAACAAGCGATGATAGATTGCCGTATTGTTGATTTTGTAATGCTTGGATACTATAACTGTTTAAAGTGCGCTGCTGAAGCGTAATTGGTTGAACGCCATACGTCACAAGCCCAGTTACAGGTGTCTCAGGCTTGTACCTTGCCCACATATTGATATTGTCGTGCGTACACAGCTCGCCCAAGTCCTTTCTACTCGTAGACAGCGCACGCTGAACGTCGTAGATGCTGACACCAGTATCAGGGTCTGTCGACGTGTCGACGTAAATTCTTCCGTTTGCGTAACTCATAATCCTATGCTGCTTTTAGTTCTTCTATTTTCTTTCTAAGTATTTCGTTCTCTTGCTCAAGCTGCTTGATTCGCAGTTCGTGGTTTACAACCTTGCGGGCGGTGATGACCGCAGAGGCAAGGGCTGTTGCACCGTAGTCGAGTGAAAGTATATTGTCCAAATCTATTACAACATTTGGTAATGTGCTTTGCCAATATTGCGCAGATGTACCAACACTGGTAAATCCTTTTGGCCTATCCTTCCATTTAAAGTTAAATATTGGAGCCATGGCAACACCTTCAACAGTAAGATTGTCGACAAACGAAACGATATTTTTCAACCTCATATCAGAGGTAACAGTTGTGGTTGCATTAAGCCTTGCGCCTTGAGGTGCCATGATGTCTAAGATACCTCCTCCTTGTGTATTATATCTTTTTAAATATACATCACGATTGTCCTGATAATTTCCAATCCAAACTTCATCTGCATAACTTCTTCCATTAACGTATAGTTCATAAGAAGGAGATACACCGTTTATAATTGGTCTATTTATGTAGACGCTGTTTTCTTTTATTTGCAAAGCAGGTGTCCCATAACTGCCTCCGCTGTATGTATTGTTTTCGTCTGTTATAAGTTCGCTACCAGTATAGAAAATAAAGCTTGTTGACGCATTTTTGTTTGCAAAAACAAGTGCTTCGTCACCATAAGTCCTATATCCAACCTTACAACCGAAATTGTCATGCTGTGTCGCCCTAAAGTTTAATTCAATTTTGTTTTCAAGCAGGGAAACTGTTTCTCCTACAAACTCTTTGCCATGAATCTGCCGCCATTTGTTTGCACTATTTCCAAGGTCTAATTCGTCATATCCAGATGCAGGTTTCAAGTCGCCTGTAATCGCATCAGAACCCGACAAAGGAATGTAGTCGCCGCTTGTGCCGCTAATAGAACTAAGGTCTACGGAGCCAGTTTGCCCACTTACGTTAATGGTCAAACGCGTTCCACTAAGACTTGCGGAAACCGAAATATCCGATATTCCACCGCCACCGCTGCTTGTATTGCTCCCCAAGGCACTTACAGCACCAGTGGAGTAGAAGTCCTTGTCGCACTTCAAAGCAGAGCCATCCCAGATGAGCTTCGCACCGCCAATCTGTATATAGCTGTTCGCATAACCTTCACCAACTCTAAGACCTGTCCATTGTTCTGTTGTGTTGGCACCGTTCTTTGATACCAATGAGAGGTAGTACACAGTATTGTCGCTGACCGTTTCTGACCTTGCGATGATACGTGGTGTGTAGTCGGCGGTAGATTTCCCTACATGGAAATCAATATATGGTGTTGTGTCTGAAAGCTCCAATGATGGGAACCATGAGACTTGCGTCGCACGGACATTGCCGTCTACATATAGATTGTAATCATCTTCTATAGGGTTGTTGATTGCGACATGGCCAGACACCTTCAGCGAACCCGCATTATAGGAGCTGCCCATCGACTGGAATCCGCCATCTTTTGTTATGCGGAACACATCGTAGAGATTCCCGTTGCCCTCCTTGTGCGCAATGGAGAAACCATACGTATCCGTGTCTTTCCTTACGTTTCCTATCCTCCAGTAATGGTCGTACCACATGAACTCTATGGCATTCGTTATGGCAGTGTCATAAGCCAACGTCGAGCCGTTTGTCTCATACAACTTTGTTTCGTTGAAGTTGCTTTGTATGTTGCGTATGATGTCTTTGCCGTTTGTCTCAACACCCTGAAGCGTCCAACACTGGTCGTTGAATTTGTGATTTGCGGTGAAAGTCTGTGCCGTACCAAGGAGCGCTACATTGCTGCCAACGCTTAGCACTTCGCCATTCATGGAAAGGTTGCCGCCAATCTTCACACCGCCTTTAGCAGAGCTTGTCGCCGTTGGCAGGGTGTAGGAATATGTGATGGTGTTGTTTGCAGAGTTTATAGACAAGTCGCCGTCTTTTGCAAACGTCAGCGTCTTTGCATCTGACGGCGTGTAGCTAAGCACATCGCTACTGCCAGCCTTGAAGGTGAGGCTTTTGAAGTTGCCGCTGCCATTTATCGTGATGGTGTTTGAACTTGCCGTGACCGTCACTCCGTCGCCTCCTTTGATGTTCAGCGTAGGCGAGGTCGCCCCGGCGGGATTGAACGTCACGGCGCTTGTGCCGTTCCCTTGTATGGTAAGCGACTTTATACTTGACGATGTAAGGTATGAAGACAAATTCAGAACGCTATACCCCCACCGTCCGCCACTATAGACAAGGATGGAGTTGTTGCTTGTCGGGTCTTCTTGGATTTGTTCATATATGCTGCTAAGTGGCTTGTGAAGGTCTACGACACCGCCGCCGCTGCCGCCAGTGTTGCTCCCGAGTGCCGACACGGCGCCTGTCGCATAGAAGTTCCCCGTACACTTCAGGCTCGTCACACCGTTCTCCGTAACCTTCTGCAGCGTTATGCCGTTTCCGAAGTCAACCAACGTCGTGTATGTGCTTCCGTTGACATACAGCCTATGCGTCGGAGCTGTGTCTGGTGCCCCGCCAATATATACTGTACTATTCCCATATACTGCCAAACCTGCACCTATGCCGTATATGCCGAGCGATATGAAGTTGTTTGCGGAGCTGTCGGCCACATGCTTGTATGCAAGCTGTCCGAGGTTATAGCGGCCTTGCGCCTTTCCAACTGAAATCTCACCCAACTGCCCTGCGGTCATATTCGGCCTCAGAGCCCATATCATTCTCGCCTCCCTAAAAGTGCCGTTGTCCACGATTCTGCAAATGGGCGAATTGCCGTCTGGTGCGTTGCCAAGAACATGCAGCTTGCCGGATGGAGAGTCCGTCCCTATGCCTACGTTCCCATAATTCAATATGGTATTGCTCGCGTTGAAGTACAGAAGCCAATTATTGATGCCAGAAGTAAAATCGAACAACCCTCTGTTTGTTCCACCACCACCAAGATGCAGCCCAAATTGATAAGAGCCTCCTACAAGCTTTACGGCTATGTTGTTCGCAGTCTTTGTTATTGTGATGTCTCCGCTTCCGCTTAGTGCTCCAGTGACATCTGAACTTACAGGTTTCCCGTTCTGCCAGTAAGTCTGACCCCAGAACTTGCGTGTCACCGTATCGTCGAGTTGCTTGGCTTTCGAGACAGTGCTATCAGTAAACGCAAACTCTTTCCATGCGCCAAAAGAGTTTTGATCATGGCTTCTTGTGAACCATCGTGCCGAGTTTGGAGAAAGAAGTACTTGTGTTGACCACTGGTATGTCAGGTCGCCATCTGTTCCTGTGTTTACAATGTGCCACAAGCGTTGGTTTCCATCGGTAGACGGCTTAGAACCGCCCAGGGAATCGTAGATCGTGCCATTTTGGACGTAATACGTTCCAGCATTAAGAACGTTGTCGAAGCTCCCTCCGCTTGTGATTTCAGTACCAGCGTACACAGACAAACCGGCTGCGTACTTCGGGACGTTGTTGGTGTGTAAGACGGTGTAGCTCGTCCCGTCGGTTCCGAGTTCCCTGTTTGGCGTGAAATGAATTTCCCCATTGTATATCCAGAACGAATCGACGTGCGATGCGTCTCGGTAGAAATTGTACCCTTCCGACGGGCTATTTGCCGCATCCGACGTGAAGATTCCGTTGACATTGAATATGTTCGAGTTGTTCATGTTGAGCGCGCCACCGCTATAGCCGTCATTGTACTGACCTGCCTTCACGTTCAGCACGCCAGTCATGGTGTTCGAACCGTCAAGCTTGAGGTATCTTGCATCGCCAGCAGTAGTATCAAGGCCAGAGTTTACGGTGATTGTCGCACTACCAGATGTGGGAGTCCACGTTTGCGAATTGTTTCCACTTTGGATGGTCAGAGAACCAAGGCTAAGATGTGTGTTGCTTATTACTTTGTTTGACGGACTACCACTAAGCTCTTGCCACATCAAGTCGGCATTAAAAGTGTCTTGCCCACCACTACTTTGAGAACCTAAAGCGCTTACGGCTCCTGTAGCATAGAGGTTGGCTGTGGTGTTTTCGCTAAGATTGGAGCTTCCAGAAACTTTGATTGCATTGTTGGCTTGGTCATACACAAGAAACAAGCCACCAATCTTAATGAATGCACCAGTCGTAGTGTTGTCTGGATTACTTATTGTTAAGTTGTTCTTTATAAGACCAGACCCTGCTACATATAACATGTGGTTCTGTTGTGTATATGCACCGACAATAAGACCACCTGTAACACAACCCGTGCCAGATACGTGTAGCTTGCAGGCAGGTTCGCTTGTTCCTATTCCTACGTTCCCATAATTTAATATGGTGTTGCTTGCGTTAAAGTACAAAAGCCACTTGTTGATACCAGAAGTAAAGTCGTATATACCTCTGTTTGTACCCCCACTACCAAGATGCAGACCAAAACCATAAGAGTCTCCAATGAGCTTTACGGCTATATTGTTCCCAGTTTTTGTTATAGTGATGTCATCACTTGCAGAAATAGTCCCAACATCAGTCATATTGCCTTTGACAACTTTCTCGTTGTTTACTGTCTGAATGGACTGTCCCCACCATTTTGTCGCGCTTCCAACAGCATCGGTGATACCGTACTTTGCAAGCGTTGTTGGCTTGTCAGCTTTTACAATCCTTCCTTTTGCATCTACGACAAACCGTGTGTATGTTGTGTCTGTGTCGGTTATTTGGCCAAGAGTCACGTCTGGCATCGTGTACCCGATGGTAAATGTGCCGTTGTTATCTTTTGTGACGCTTATTCCGCTATTAGCTGCCGCATCGAACGTAATTGTCTTATCCGCATCGTCAGTAGGAGAGTACGCAACTCCGCTTGTGTCAGATGCCCCAGCCTTGAAGGTAAGGCTCTTGAGTGACAAGTGCGAGTTGTCTATCTTTTGATTGCTGCTTGTTCCTCCAAGAGCAACCCACATGGCATTCACGTCAATGCCGCTTGTACCTGTGTTGTACGGCATCCAACTCCAATTGTTAAGGCCATTTCGAACGAGAACACCAGTACTCAAATCATCCTTTGAGTTCAATTCGTTCAGAACGGCACTAAGGTCAGATATACCACCGCCACCAGATGCATTTGGATTGTTCCCCAATGCAGAAAGGTATTGTTCAGTCCAAGTACCAACCTTTATCTTTAGATTGTTGATAACCGTAGATGCCGTCCACGTAGACGGGTCTATAGGAGTAGAAGAACTTGTCGGGTTTGCTACGGAGAAAGCCGAGAACAGGGCATTGAAGAAATCCAAAGGCACGAACCTTGCCTTCATCTCACCGTAGTTCAGTACGGAAGAATTGGTAATCGTGTCGCCAACGCCAGTCCTGCGCACAATCTCCATGCGATTGAACGTGAACTGCGGGTTGATATATGATACCGTTCCGTCAAGACCGATGGCAAAGGCATCGAAGAAGAGGTTGCTTATCGGGTTGTTGTTTCCCGTGTACAGATTCGACAGATAGACCTTTCCGTCCGATGTCCACCGTATGTTGCCGCCTGCAAGGTAGCCAGAGCCGTCGAAACGGAACAAAGATTTAGCATAGTCGGTGGCGGTTGTTGATACCTCATGGTCTACCATTGCACCACCGTACCAAGCGGCTATGCCGTATCCTTTCCATCCAGAGCCTGTTTCGGTGTCTTTGCGCAAGCCGCTAATACCAGCCCATGTGGTGTAGTTCGCAATGTCCGTCGTGCTGCCACTACCCTTGTACTTACGCATGGCAATCAAAGATGTAAGTAACAGTCCTCCATCAACAGTAGTACCGCCACCAAGAGCATCCTTAATGGCTTTTTGTGCTGCTGCTACCGTTGCTGCATCACCGCTTGAACCCGTGCCGTTAAGGATGGCGTTGATATATCCATTGAAAGCAGAATTGTCGGTGTAAGATATTTCTTCAAAGACAGGATTCTGCGTGTTCCTATTAGTACACCTATATACTTTGTTTTGCTTGTAAACTACACCGTTTACTTGAATATCTTGTGCTGGTATAAGTAAGTCTCGAACTTGTAGGTTGTTTGCAATAACCCTTTCTGTTTCTTCGTCATAATCAAGCCATGCATTCCATTCTACGTATATTGCAGCCTTGCGGTCAATCTTGTCGAACACCTCATCAGGGACTGATGCTTTTGCCCAATAATAAGTTGTTATTCCAGTTTCGGGGTTAATTGTTTCTTGATATATCCATGTGGTGTTCTTTTTATAATCAGTATTTTCTATATCGTCGGTACAGTACCAAAGGTCTCCTACATGTTGTTTTTCATTGCCAGCCCAAGAATATGATGGGTCAAAACTAAGATACCACGTCTGAGCCTTTCGGTCTACTTGTGTTTGAATGTTTGTAACAAAAGATGTGTATGTGTTATTGATAAAGTCAGATAATGCCGTTTTGTACCCATTGGCAGCAGACCAGTCACCAATACTGAATTCGGTTACATCACTTCCACCTTCTTCTCTTGGTACAGGCTTTATACATTTAAGTATTTCGTCGTTGTACGTTTCTCCTTGATGCTCGCCGCTTGACGGCCATACAGCATTTACCCAAAGGTCTCCTTCATCATAAGGCGGTGTTGGATGCGGGTGCTGTGCATCAGTAAGAAACACCCTACGCTTGTTGTCAGCTGTGTCTTTTGCTTCATTTGCGATTCTAAGTGCCTCCAAGATAGCACTATCGCTCAATAGTAACCAAGAATATGTTTCGCTGTCTTTATCGTATATAAAGCGATAGGCATTACCATTTAACTTGTCGTAATACAAATCGCCAAGATGCTCTTTCTTTAAGTTATCCGTAGTCCAGTCGATTGCTGGATAATTGTTAAGTGTTGGTACACCATCATAGAACCATGTGTCAATCTCGCCATCTATTTGCTGTTGCAGGTACTCTATGTCGCCTGTAATAGCTTTTGCAAAATCATCAAGTGTTGTTGTTTCTTCTGGGTCGTCAGGAGAAAGCATTTCAACAATACCCTTAATTGTTAGCTTTGGATTGTGTTGTTCCGTTCCGTCATCTTGAACGTACTTGATGTAAGTTGGTGATTTGCCAGTAATAGCATCTGGTTTTGCACCAACGAACATATCACCATAGACGTTCATGTACGCCCTGTTTGTTTCAGAAGAATATCCAAGACCAATGTAATTCTTGTTGTCGAGAGAATATGTGTTAATACCTTGGTATATCTGGTAAGACGGCGCATCTTCGCCACTAACATATTCTACAATAGCACCCTGACGTGTCTTGTCTGTCCTATTACCAAGTTGTATGATGTCATCTTGCGCAATAGGTATGTCAGAACCACTTAAACAATCTGAAGCCGACAAGTCAATCCAATGCTCACCGTTTATTGGATTGGATGATTTTGCAATAACCAATCTCCAATAGCCATGCTGACCAAGATTTGCATTGGTTTCCTTGCAATAAGCTTGGTCGCCTGCAACAAAGTCGTTGGTTATGCTTACACCATTATCTTGCGCACGGAAATAGCAACGGAACTTAACAGCTTTGCTAACGTTTTGTGTTGCTAAACCATTAGATGCTATATATTCCACGCGGGAACATTTTATGCCAGCCGCAGATGCAATCCTGTTACCTCCACTATGCAAGAACCGACGCACCTCAACAGTGTCAAAGTAGGCTTTCATGCGTACATACATCCTATCACATTCAAGGTATGTAGTACCATCGTCATCCTTACGGAATATGCCACCTTCTCCAAGTAGACCAGTAACAAAGCGTTCACCAACTTGCAAGCCTTTCAGCATCCTTATTGTGCCGCTTGCAGTATCGTTAATGTCCTTTCTAAGGAACTTGTTGCCATCTAATGTTTCGGAACTACCACCACCATTTTCGTATTGACGTTGACCTCTATATTCGGCAATCGCCTCTCCAATCTTGTTAAGTACAACGTCAACATCATCCGTAAGCGTTATGTCGTATTTTGGCAATGGGCTTTCGTTGTACTTTATGGACATTTGCTTTATATACAACGACTGCTCTACGTCGGCATATTCAAAGTTCACAATTACGTTTGGCTTCATTTGTGACAGAATATGCTCATTGCTGATAAGGAAGTGTTCGTCAAATTTCAACGGATATTCATAGTAGTACACGTTATTATCACGCATGTACTTTTTCATTTCCGTTTCAAGTTTCCCCTCTGCTGTTGTAATGTATGATGTTGGTAATGAAATTCCAAGAATAACGAACTTATCACCGCTTGCAGGCTTTTGGTATATGTTAGGCATCAAAGTGCCAAACGTATTTGTTTCCTTTTGAAGAATTAGAGTTATAGAGGCATTGGTACTATTAGGATATTTTGTTAAGTTACGTTGCGTTCCAGTTGGCGCAAAGTTACCGTCCTTGTCGTAGAAATTACGCTTGTAGTCATCCCAATCAACCATTACGGGGAATGAACAACCAATACAAGCACCACTACGCATATTGATAGTCATCTCTTGTGTAATGGCTGCACTTGCGTATAAGTCAAATCCTAATGAAGGGATGGTTACTTTGAAATAACTCTGAACATAGTTGCCTTGTTCGTCCATTGTGTCATCCCAATCAATCGTTGCGGGTGTCAGACCAACATTTACAACATATTCAAAGTTTGCACCACTTGACGCATATTTCACTTTCTTGTAAGATAAGACATCTTCTTTCCACCACCAATCGTATTCGTAGTTACCACTTGTGCCTTTACCGCTTTTTGTTGTATTCCTTACAAACCCTGTTCTTAGCGCATTCAACTGCGCCTTTTCAGCGTTTATATCAGTTTCTGTGTATATAGCATCAATAATAGAAAGGAACTTATCTTGTGATATTGACTCATCCGAATGGCCATCATAAGGTGTTGCACTATAAATGCCAGAATGAATGTCTGAAGAGTCAAATTCAGGCTTAATGTCCTCAAACTCATGAATCTCGTAGGATTGCTCTCCAGCTTTTATCTGATTTGGATATGTGTTGTCGTTGGCATCGTAATAATCAACAAGCTCAATGTTTGGGTTGTAGCCAGTCGCATTAGGATTAACTTTATTGTTGACCGTTTCGCTGTATATAGGCGGCATCAGGTGTGTGCGCGTAAACGGGTGCTTAATGAGCCGTACCTTTTGACCACCAACAATACCGTCGTAGATTGGATAAGACATTGCTTGTATTGTCCTACCGCCAACGGTAATAGTTTGCATTCCGCTTGCATTGTTTATGGTATAGTTCCAAGATGACTCACCTGTCCACACAATCTGCGGATAGCCGTAAGGAATGTTATCCTCGCTACCATATCCAGCAATACGTGTAACAATCTTATTGTTCTTTGGTGTGCGTGAATTATTCTTCAATCCAACACCCTGACCATACTTGAATACAAACGGTATCTTTTGATTATTGTCATCAAGTATAAAGTTTCCGTTTTTGTCTTTTTTGTATATCTCGTTTGACGGAAGTCCAAATTGTACAACAAATAGTTTTCCGTTTAAATAATCTTGCGTTCCCGCTTCTACCTTGTCTACAATGTAAGGTATCTCCCACGTTTCATACGCAGTCTTTAAGGCATCAGCGATTGTGTTATTATCAAACGAAAGAACCTCACTTAGCTTGTTTTTCTCTGTGTCGGTGACATTCGTTCCTATTGAAACCTTCCATTGTGTTCCTTCAAGGTTCTTGTTGAGCTTATCTTTGTAATCAACAAGGTTTCCAATCCAACTGAAAGTCTTGTTCTGTGAAAGGTATTGTTTCTGACTATCGTTTACCGCCACATCGCTAAACGGGAAATTGGAAAGCATGTACATAGGATGATAGAAAGTGAACGAATACTTCGTCATTCCTTTCAACTCTCCATTGTCTGAAACAAGACCTTCTTTAATGACGGTAGGCGGGTTGACAAGCACATACTTAACATTCTTGTACATTATGTACTCAGTCATATTAACAACAAGCTTATTGTTCTTGTAATAAACAATACCACTTATCTTGTCGCCCAATGACATCACTACGGTTTCATACGTAGCTTTATGCAACACAAGATTGTTAAATCGAGTGCCATTAGCATTGTATATCTTAAAACCCTGATTATATTCTAAATCAACCGAAGCCATCTTGTCAACTTTATGAATGCAAAGATAATTATTATAATCGAAAACACAAAAGAACCCCAAAAGATTTTAGGAATTTTAATAATTTCTTTTTCTTTCTCTTGGTATTCTGTGACAACGCTATCACGCCAGCATGTGTCATGTTTCTCTACAATTCTGTCACGCCAGCGAGTCTTTTCAACATACTTTGTATCGTAGACAGTATCGCCAACAATCCTTATTGTGTGTGCGACACTATCCTTGTCGTGTATCCTTACGGTATCATGCACGGTATTCGTTATGTAGTGGTTTACATCACGGTCTTTATACTCTATTTTGGTACGTGTGGCGCATGAGGAAAAGAACACGACAACAATAAACAGAACGACTGAAAGACATGTCGGAACGCCACAACCGTTGTACATTGCCTTTTCCATGCAATCCTTGATAATCTTGTCTTTTTCCATGTCAGTCATACGCTGTTATTTTATTGTTATGTAAACTTTTTCGTTTCTTTTTCTTGCTGGTGAAAGATACTTATTCATAAGCATTGTAAATGTTGCTTTTGAATCAGTTAAACGACCTACTACGGTGTTTTTGCCAACCAAGGGACAGCCGTCGGTGTCACGCTCAGAGTTTCCAATATGAATCCTTACACCACTGAAATTAGGAACGTTTGCTATCAATGGCACACAACCACCACAAAGCGACTTATAAGGTTCTTTGTTGCCAAACTTAGGAGAATAGTTATTTAAAACAACTTCGTATCGACCACATGGTATGGCGGTTTTTCCTGCAACCTTTGAACCTCCAAAATAGATACGGTCATAATCTTCCAGAACGTCACACACGTATAAATTGTTGATATACATCTTGCCTATTGTGTATGTTGGTTTCCGTGCAATTCTTTTAAGCATTAATTCCATATTTACTTGTCTTTTCTTGTCGTAAAGCTATCGTCATCAATTGGACTAAGGAAAACCTTTGTCCTTTGCATGCAGTTTGATTTTCCACACATCATTTCCGTAACAAGTTCAAGCCTATGCTCAAGCGACTCTATCTTGCTTTCCTGTGTGCGGAGTTTCTTTTCTTGCTCACGTATTTTATCGTCTTGTTCGCGTAACTTGTTTTCGTTTTCAGATACGCGCTTTCGTAGCTGTTCGCATTCTACGCTTATCTCTGTATTGAAACGACGTAGACGTTCGTTGTGGTCTTCAACGTCCTTTAGCATTTCCTGATACATGTCTTGCTCGGTGATGGTGGCATTAAGCTCGGACTGACGGGCTTCCGCACTTTCCTTACGTTTCTTGGCTCGCCAATTAACAAACCACCCACCGCCGCACACAATCGTCAGCATAGTGCTTATCAATGTGTAAATGTCAACACCTTCTATCATATCACCTCCTATGCCTCCAAGCCCGTCTTGGCTCGATTGTCTATTATCTCGTTACTGTTGTTGCGAACAATGTTTGCAGCTTTTTCCTGACTTACGCTTGCGCTTTGGCTTGCTGGAATAAGCGAACCGCGTTCTGCAATGATGCGCTGTTCCTCGTCTGGCGCACGGTCTGGTGAACGTTCAATGATTGTACGTGTAGACAACCACTGCGATTCCATCTGTAGATTAAGAATCTTCGTGTTGTTGGTTTCAAGCGACCAAGGAATAATCTTTGCACCAATCTTCAACTTTGCGTATTTTGCAGTACCATTGTTGAGTTCAAGGTCAAGACCCTCTTGGTGTAGATACACCATATCGTTCATGAATCGTTGCCAGTCGATTGCGGATTGTGTGGCAAGTGCATAGTCGTTTGACATTGCAAGTGCAATACCATTACCACCGCTATTAGACGTTGTTATGTCTTTTGGCGTGATGAACGACGTGGAACTGAAAAGCGAAATCTTTTCTTCAAGCGTTTTCAGGTAGCCATCCATCGTTTGTGGCTCTGGGAACTCAAGCACCTTTGCGTCTTGTTTTCCGTTTGATATGTCGCTTGATAGGTTGATGATAAGCGTGGATGAATCACGCTTGAACGAATCCGTGTCCATATCGCCAGTAAACACAAGAGCAAACGTTCCGAAACGCTTTAGTGCTATGGCTTGTATGTTTGCCATCAGTTCCCACATTTCGCACGACGATTCGGCATACTCCCAAGCCACCTTACCACGCTTATGCAACAATGGGCAGCGTGAGAATCCGTGACGTTCAACTTCAATTTCCCAATTGCTATTAGTGCCTTTTGTGACGTGATAGTGATTCTTTGCGTCGTAAGTGTCTATAACAACGTTTCCGTCAACCTCGTAAACCAACGAACGTGCTATTTCTATTCCGTACTCGTCGTAATTGGGAACAATTTGGTAGCCATCCTCATAAGAATAGTTTGTTATGCCGTATTTGTTTGTTGACTTGTCATACCAAAACAGCGTTCCGCAATTGCCAAGCTGCTTGCAGATGTTGATGGACATGTACTTGTTCCATTCACAGTCACGCCAAAGCCATTCCTGTTTAACCTCGCTGAAAGCCTTTGACTCGGTATCGTCTGGCTCTTGGTTGCATAGGTTAAACTCAAGCGGGTTTGCCGTAAGGTTACGGACATGCGCAGAGTGTATCAGCTTTTGGAATGAACACGTCTGCGTGATATTAATAAGGTTTGACGGAAGCTCTGTACCATTGATTCTTACCGATATGTGCGGTATTGTTTCGTTTAGTATGATGTGGTGCAGGTCGGGACGGTATTCCGTAATATACGTGTCTTGCGAAATAGGGTATAAATCAAGATTTGCGAAACCCGTGTTAAGAATAGTGTTGTTAAGCACCTTATTGCCTTCATACCCATGCAAGTTCATACCGCCACCCCTTGTAAACGGCTTCATAAGTGTCAGCCTTGTGGGGTCTTCCATAAACCATTTGATGTTATGCTCTCTAATCATATCGTTGATAAAACATTTAAAATTTCACTTGCATTTCTTATCTTTCGTGGCCTTTGTATCCTTGTGTCAACAAACTCCTCGCCATTCACATTCAAGAGTGTAAGCATGTCCTCTGATTGCATTTTCTTTTTCATCACACCAGCATCCTCACGCAGCATACGATAGCAATCATAGATTGTGCCGCCACAAAGCAGTATGACGTTATCGAAAAGGTCTGGGGACATTCCTTTAAGGAAAGTCTTCATCTTTTCCTTTGGCATCATCTCGATTCTTCCGTTTGGTGTCTTGCAGAATTGGAATATACGGCTTTCAAAGACCATGTGCTTTAGTAGTGTAGTTCCCCCTTCCCTCTTCATATTCTTGTGGTTATACCTTGCATTTGCCAATGACGGCTCATAATGCACAAGACCACTTTGTATCATTTCCATCGTAATATGCGCAGCCTCATCCTTGGATGCCCTGAACTGAGCCTTACTGCGTTGTGATGGTGCTGTTGCGCCGCTAAACATCGTTGCACGAGGAAAACAGTCTTTGAGAAAACCAAATCCTTGCACATCTATAATCATTTCCTTTTCTTGGAGATTGTGCTTATCCCTAAAGTCTATGGCCATAATGACAGCTTCACGATTGTTGTTGTTCGTGCAATATTTGAAATCACGGCAAATCCATCCGTAGTGCGACCACAATTCCCAATATTTGAAAACGAGGTTGTCAAATCCCGTCGTAGCCATATCCATTGTCATACGACGTTTCAATAGTTCGCTTCCCGTCGGAACTTGCAACTGGCGAAACATTCGTTCTACATCTGTAGTGGAAAGTTCCACGTTCAACAAATCGTCATCGTTGTTCTGTTCGTCCGTAATCGAATAGTTCCAATTGTTTGCGTATGATGATGCTGCCGTTGCAGAATTGGCTGTCATACCACGATACGACTTGTTCTTTGCCAGCATCTTCTTGTTGTCACGAATGTCAAATGTGAAGAATACCATCGAAAGAATAAAATCCTCGTATGTCATGTCTGGGTCTTGTTCCATGCGCATATCAATAAGGTCTTTGCATTTCTCGTAAACCTCGCGCTTTGTGCGACCCCAATACATCTTATCCATGTCACCTTCGTGCATATAGAAGAACATCACGACCCCATCCATTGAAGCATCGACAGTTCCATCGTCGTTTATCCAACCACCACCATGTTCGCCCTTTCCACAAATCTTTCGCAAAGGACATTCTCGTTCTGGGTTCTGTGCAAGGAATATCTGCGCCTTACCAGCTGAGTCGGAACGTAGACGTGGCATGAACGTTGTGATTGTTCTCCAAGCGAACTTGTTAGCCTCGTCAAAGATAAGCTTCTTTGCCTGTAAGCCTTTTGCAATCTTATCAAGAACTATCGGGCTTTCGTTGTCAAGCTGTTGGAATTTAAGCTCGCTGCCGTTGTATAGCTTCATACCCATATCCTCTTGCTTACGTATAATCTCGCCTATCGGGTCGTGCGGCTGGCGTTTCACCGAACGGTCTACAAGTGGATACATTGATTTTACGGTGTCACTAACCTTTCCAGCACCCCAGAAGTCTGACACGTTGCGCATAAAGCATACAATCTTTGCATTGTCGTTCATGGCAAGATATTCGATAGGTGCATAATATAGTGCGTATGTCTTTCCAGAACCAGTCGGCCCAGCAAGGACAACAAAATCAGCATTGGAACGTATGGCATATTTCTGATTGCCATCTTCCAATGGGGACAATACTATATCATTGCGTCTTCTCGCCATATTGTAGAAATTTCTTGTTGCAAAGATACGCATCGTTTCAATGTGTTTTCAAAAAGAATAACAAAAAGTTCGCTTACTTTTGCATCTTGTTTGTTATTTGTTTGTTGTTTTATTTTTTTTAATTGATACCTTATTCTTATTTTTGCACAAACATTTTGTTTTAATAACGTTAAAATAGGAGAAAACTATCATGACAAAAGAAGAAGTTTTGCAGAAAGCAAACGAGTATTGTACGGAGAAAGCGTACACAAGCGAAACACTAACTGATGAATTTAAGGACAAGTTTTCGGATTTCTTTTCTAAGAAATATCCAGACGCAAATTTCGATGACGAAGCAACGCTTGCCGATTTAAAGTTCAACCTTGACACGGCATTCAGCGCAACATCAAAAGGCGTAACCGCAAAGCAGAAAGCATTTGAGGAGAAAGAAAACGAGTTCAAGCGTCAGATTGAAGAGTTGAGCAAAAGGCTGGAAAAGAAACCAAGGGAAAAGCCGCTTGAGATTCCGAAAGAATTACAAGACAAGCTTGACGAATTGGAAAAGTTCAAGGACGCACAACGCAGACAAGAAAAGTACAAGTCGGTTTTGGCTCTGGCAAAAAAGGGCATTCGGGAAGACCTGCACAAGTCTTTTGAGAACTACGCAACTGATTTTGCGGTCAACTTGGATGAGACGGACGAGGAACAGGCAAAGAGATTGACCACCCGCTTCCAAGACATCTTTAGGGATTCGATTGGCGACATCAAGCCACTCGCACCGAAACAGACGCAAAAGCAGGAGCAGGAGTTCATAGAGTCCCTTAAAAAAGTAAAAGTATGTTGAACTTTTAATAACTAAAGAATTTAAAAAATTATGGTAACGAATTTAGCTTATTTCTACGAAACATCGCAAAAGACTCGCGGTGGAAAGTGGGTGTGGGTTAAGGATTCCAACGGCGAGCAACGCGGCAACGTACTGCTTGGTGGTACTATCCTGAACCCAAAGAAGGGCTTCGACCATCTGTATGCAGCACAGCTGGTGCAGTACACTCCAGCGCAGGGTTGCCTTATCTTCCGTTCATTCGGTGTTAAGACGGCTACATCCGCTGCTACCGACACCACCATTTACATCAATGGTGATGGTTATGGTGATGCACCCGAAGTTGGTATGCTGATTATGAAGGCTCCTTCTGCCGCTACTGGCACAGGACAGTCAGCAGCTGTGACCAATGTGGTTTATGATGAGGCTAATGAGCAGTTCGCCGTTACGCTGAGTGTTGCACTCGGTTCGCTTTCGGCTGGCGACATCCTTGTTGAGGCTGCTGGTGACGAGGCAAGCGCAAGTGCTACCGTTCTCGTTCCGAAGCCCAACACGTTCATTGAGGCTGACCGCGATTTGATGCCTACCGATGGTTTTGGTATCACTGGTCAGGCAAACTATTCTATCAGCACTGTCTACAACAAGCAGGCTTGGATTGCCCGCATGCAGCCACTGCCCGCTTATGTGCTTGCTAACAACCGTTCGCTGATTGATGGTATTTTCTGGATTTAAAGGAAGGAGGAATTGAATTATGGCAAACGCTTTAAAATGGCAATGGTCTCCCGATGAGGCTATCGAGAAACTGTATAAGCACGGACTGCTTGATGGAACTAACAAGGGTTTCTTGCAGACGCTTATCGACAACACTATTGAGATTGACGAGAATGCTTTCTTCTGGCAAGAGCATTTCCGTGTAGAGGGTAACGAGTATCAAATCGACATCGCCGACTTGAAGAAGAACCCCGCTTGGACTGTACGTCAAAAGGTCAACCGCACCGTTCCTATGGCCGACGCAATGGCTCCTCTGTCTGAGACCATGCAGCTCGACGCAGAAGGATTCACCGAGAAGACGGGTTCTATCTACCAGTATGGCAAGGGACTGTTTGAGACTTCAATGTCAAAGTTGGAGTTGCAGGCACGTCTTCGTGAGCTTGGCTCAGACCAAACTTTGGTTGAGGGCTATGTCCGTGGCGTGGCCGACTTGGTTAAGACGCACAACCTGCGTGTTTCCAACATGGCAGCTATGACACTTTCCCGTGGTGGTGAGTATGGCAACATGATTGCCCTGCCAAAGGTTGGTGGTGGCACTGGCACTACACAAGGCTTTAGCGGCGTTCAGGTGTATCAGTCGCCTTATATCCCCGCATCAAACTACAAGCATGCCATCAACGATGTTTGGAGTTCTGCAAGCGCAGACATCCCCGAACAGATGCGCAAGATTGAGTTTGACTTCAAGGAGGCCAACAACATCCCCGAAAGCACACCGTTTGAGTGGGATATTCCTTGGGATACTGTCGTAAACATTCTGTTGAAGAATGCTGCCTTTATCAAGGAGGTGAACCGCTACATCGCACTCTACGCTCCCGACAAGGTGATTATCGTCAACAGTGGTTCTTCTACCACAACCGTAGACACAATCACCTACGAGCAGTTGGTTGCTTATAGCCGTTCGGCTATCTCAAAGATTTCGCCTATCCGCATTGTTCGTGAGCAACAGACCGTTCAAGGCATTACCACCTATCACACCGTGAAGGGTTGGAATCCTAACGTCGTTGTTCTGCGTCCTCTTGGCTATGCTGGTGTACTTGTGCATGCACAGGTTGCCGACGTTGAGCTGATGCGTAGTGGCGAGGTGAACAAGAACATCGAGTTCTCTCTGGCAAAGGTACAGGGCTTCCTGAACGTCATCAACAAGACCGTTCCCAATGGTATGCTCAAGGCTTACCACACGGACGTTATCGGACGTTACGCTACTGTGCTTGACGAGTCTCAGTATCACGTAATTGTTGACATTACACGTACTACATAAAAGAATACATGTTTTTTCATTGGTTTTAGTTTTAAGTAATTAGATTGTGTAGCAATGACGGTATTAGAATGGCTTAAAGCATCTACGACATACACTCGTTTTGACGAGCAGAACTTTGTCAAGATAGCATTGGAAAGGGGTATTGACCCAGAGGAAGATGCTTACGGCGAGAATGTAACCAAGCGTGACAGGGAACTGATGACGGCTGACATTATATTTGCTGCCGTGCTTCTTAGCCCGTCTAATACCTCGTCATTGCAACAGTCGCACAATGGCTATCAAAAAACCATTGGCTCTGAGCAAGACTTCTACCAAGATGAAAAAATCAAGTATGCGATACGTATGTATAGACTCTATGATGACGATAAGGCTGAGATATTAGAGGGCATACAGAAGAAGATAAAGTTCATACCGATTGAAGATGTTGACAGGCTATGACAAGGGATGAGATTCTTGAATACCCGTACCAAGGCACAATAACCCGCTTGATTGAGGGTCAAGGTGACGAGGAAGATACAGAGGTAACTTTGTATGAGGGTGTAATGGATGAACACATGGTGACGGACAACGAGGGGCGTGTACTCAAGACATCGTCTTACATCATTTCAATTCCTTTGACAAAGGATGAAAACGACAACTATATTGTTCCCAAGAAAGGTGACAAGATTACTCTTGAACGTTATGGTGAAACAATTCAGTTTGTTGTTGACAATTCCGAGCCTTCGCAACTAATGGGTGTAAGCATATATTCCACAAGAAAGGTTTGGTAGTGTATGGCAAGTTATTCTACATTGAAAGGGTTTGATGCAAAGGCTATTGAAAAGCAGATTTACGAATCTGTGAAACCTTCTATTGACGCTTTCCTTGTTGAATATGCCAAAAACAAAATAGTGCAAATCGGGAAAGCCATTCAATCTTACCATAGTAGAAACCACATGGACAGGACTGGCAACTTGCTTAATAGTCTTTGTTGGGGAGTTTCTTACAATGGCGATTTGTTGGATAGCGGTTTTTATCGTGAAGAAACAATCAATGACGAAATGGGTATTGACCATAATGGTGAATCCTTCATGCACGAACTTTGGCGTGACTATAGATATGCTTATCCCGTAGATGGTAGGGCAATGGCGGAGGCGTTTTTGCAACGTTCGCAGCCATCGACAAAAGGTTGGCGTGTATTCTTTGCTATTCTTGCTCCTTATTGGGGTTACTGGGAATCTGGACATAAAAATGTTATGACGGATAAATTTGAAAAGTTTGCCGTTATGACACATGTCTATGACGAAGTAAAAAGGGAATTAAAGGTACAACCGCACCTTTCTGTTACAAATGCCACAAAGTACACCAAGCGTTCGGTAAAGAAGCGTTACAAGCGTTATCAAAAAGGTTTATTAAAGTATTAGCATTATGTTCAACGAGTCAAGGATAGACATCTACAATTTCCTATACCAAATGTTTTTTGACACCGTGACAAGAAACGTCTATAAGATGGGTGAGCCGACGGAGAATACCGAAAGCGACACCACGGACGGTTTTATCACATTAGAGGTAGGTGCTATAAGTGATGACAGTGAATTTGATGGTGATGCTTATGGTTGGGTGAGGTGTTTTGTTACCGCCTATGTCCCCCAAAAATCAAGAGGTAGGCTTGATGATGCGAAATACAAGGAGTTTGAAGATGGCATCAACACCGTTGTAAGACTTGCTTCGGAGTCAAGTGATGGTGACTATTATGTGCTTAGTGGTTCGGAACTCTCCATTGATGATGTTGAAACGTCACAAAAAGGCAATCAATATCATATATATCAAAAGTCTTTTATTATCATTATTGACAAACAGATTGAATAATAAACAAAATAATTAATTTAAGAAAGGGTAAAAATTATGGCAAAGAAAACAACTTTGAAGCCTATTGGTCTGAAATACGGCAATGTTGGTGGCGAGGCAACCACTCAGCTTATGGGTGTTCTTCGTGGTCTTACAATCGCACAGGACGAGCCAGAGTCTACCGAGATTGAGGCCGAGTTCTACGACGCTCCGTTCGACATCTTCTATCAGGGCAATCCTGTTACGATGACGTTTGAGCTTGCTAACTACGGCCTTGACGAACTTGAGCCTTTGTTTGGCGGTTCTCATTCAGCTGGAACTTCTACGGAAGAAGAGGTTTACGAAGGTGCGCCGAGTGCTTACACATCTGAGCATTCTTGGGAGCTTTCTTTCGGTCGTGGCTTCGGCAAGCTGTACATCTACAAAGGTCTTACCGTTGGCACTTTGAAGAAGGATGCAGACGGTGCTTTGAATTACAGCGTAACCATCACCGCACTTGTGTACACTGACACTACGGTTACTCCTAACGTAGACCACATGTACAAGATTATCGGCGACAAGACAGCCTAAAAAACAAATTCTTTTGTTTTCGTGAACGTTGGGGAGCGTTTATAGGGGTGTCCCCTGTGACGCTTCCCTTTTTAGTTTCACGATGACAAAAACAAAAACGTTCACGAATATGGCAAGAAAAAAGAAAGAAGAAGAGGTAAAGGTTGAAAACGGAATGCCTGACTTTTCCATAGAAATAAAGCGCGACATTGTAGACATAATCAACGATAGTCCGTCGTTGGTTTTGTTGGGCGAAAAGGAATATGTAGTAAAGAATATGCGTTATTATTCCTTGTATCGCATTTGTAGGCTTGTTATGGATATGCGTAAGGCAGACGAAACGTTGGATACCGACCAAAAGATTATAACGGCCTTGTGTACCGATTTGGATGCAATGTGTGAGATAATGGCAATAGTATTGTGCAATCACAGGTTTACGCCAGACGACATACATTCCTACGAGGATGTAGATGATGTGATGTCGCGCAATGACAAGATGGTTGCCATGATGAAAGCCAAGGTTATGAATAGTACGTTTGACACAAACCAGTGGGCGGCTATTGTTCTTGGCGCGATAAAGTCGATTGATTTGAGTGGTTTTTTTTTACTCAAAAAGTCGGTGAGTACGCTTACGGATTCACTGCTGATGCGGAAGAAGAAATCGGAGGAGACAGCATCACAGTTTATGGAAGCACTGTCATTGCAGACGCAAGCGACTTCCTCCGAGCTTTCACCCAATACCGATTAGACGATTACCTATATAGGTTAAGCATAGCACAGATTCAGTTTATGGCGGTTGACAACACTCACACAAAGTATCTCAAGGGTACTGACAAAAAGGCTTGGAACGGATATAAGGAGGCATACGAGGCAAACCAGCATCTTGAAAAGTTCATGGGTGGTCTTGGTGCTAACAAGCTCAAAGCTGGCGAGGAAATGGACATTCCTGTCAACAAGGGTAAGAAAAAGAAGAAAGAATAGTAACAATTTAAAATACATATCAAGTTATGCCAAATCCAACAATTGTTTCAGCGGCGTTGAACGATAAAGAATTGCGTGATTCTATCACCAAACTTGTAGAAGACTACAAGAATAGTTTGGATGATATGAAAACCGCAACAACAAATGCCGTAAAAGATATACAAGAAACTATAAAATCCATTGGTAGCACAAAGGTTGACTTTTCTGGAACATTTGATGGTTTGGAAAAGGCAAAGAAAAAGATGACTGCCGCTGCAAGTGGTGGCGGCGGCGGTACGACACCAAAAGCAACATACCCAGACAATACAATTGGTGCATTAGAGGAATCCATTCGTCTTGAAAAAGAAAAACGTAGAGAAATGGAATTGGGCACTAATGAATTGAGAGAGCAAAACAAGTTAATTGAAGAGCAGAAAGCTAAATTAAAAGAACAAAAAGAAAGTACAGATACCCAATTAAGACAAGCTGCAAGAAAGCAACTTATTGGTGCATTCTCAATGCCTGCTCGCCAACTTGCGGATGCTGAAAAAAAATTACTCAACCTTGAAATGATTGCATCCAGTTTCAAGGGCACTGGAATTTTAGACACAACTCAATGGAATCGCTTGCAAAATCAAATACAAGCAACCAAAGAAAAAATTGAAAGGTTAAAGTCTAAAAAACCTATGACCATGCAGGATATTCTTGGCATGGACGAATCGAGCGTTGAAGCTATTGCAAAAAAAATGCAAGCACTTAAACTGGTAACGATAGACCCACAAAATGCGCAACAAGTGAAGCAATTAGGTGAGGAATACACACGTCTTGGCAAAAAGCAAAATGAATACTTAGGAAAAAACTTGCTTATCCAAAAGTCCAACCACATGCTTGCAAGTACGTTTGGATATATTCGCAACCGTATTATCTACGCCTTTACTCTTGGTGCTTTAGCAAGTTTCTTCCGTGACCTACGCAATATTCGCGCAGAATACGAAATGCTTGACCGTTCGCTTGGTATTCTTGTAGGTGACTTTGAAAAGGGTACAAGAATATTCAACGAATTAAATGAAATGGCATTAAAATCGCCATTCACATTGATTGAACTTGGTACTGCAGCAAAACAATTAACGGCTTACAACTTTGCGGCAGATGAGGTTGTGGACACAACGCGACGTATTGCCGACATAAGTGCCGCTTTAGGTGTTCCAATAGAAAGATTGGTCTACAACTTAGGTCAGATTAAGGCGCAAGGTTCTTTGACAGCCCGTGATGCCCGTGACTTTGCCAATGCTGGTTTGGCTATTGTTCCGATGTTGGCTGACATGTACACCAAGCAAAAGGCTTTTGGAAAAGAATTAACCACTACTGCAGATGTCTATGATATGATGTCTAAAAAGATGGTGTCCTATGGTGATGTGCTTAAAGTGATACAACAAGTGACGGATGAAGGAGGAAAGTTCTTTAATTTCCAAGCACGTCAAGCCGACACACTAAAGGTGCAGATGGCAAACCTTTCTCTTGCCTACAACAACATGATGAATGATATTGGCGCAAGTAACCAAGGTTTGCTTACGGGAAGTATTCAGTTATTCCGTAGTATGTTCCAAAATTGGCGTGAAATATCCCGTGTTGTTTTAACCGCAGTGTCCGCTTTCGGAACTTATAGGACTATATCTATGATTGTTGCTTCACTAAACAGCAAGATGTTTGTAGGTAGTGTTCTTGTAGGTCTAAGAAACTACATACGTGGTATTCAATCCGCTACTGGTGCTATGGCAACTTTCAATGCAGTGACCCGTGCAAATCCTATTGCACTCCTTATTACGGCACTTGTTACCGCTGCAAGTTATTTTGTTTTCTTCAACAATAGTGTAAAGGCTACTTCAATAGAGGTAGAGCGTTTTGGTGAAAATGCTTCTAAGCAACTAAAGAAAGTTGAGACGTTGGGTAAGGTTTTGAATGGTGTAAATGAAAAATCTATCACATACAAAAACTCATTGTCTGAACTTAATCAAATCTTATCCGAATACGGATTAACGGAAATAAAGAACCGTAATGAGATTAATTCGAAAATAGAGCAAACCATCGAACTTATTAAAGAGGAGGGGAAAGAACGCCAATACGCCAACAATATAGCAAAAGGTGAAGAGACTTATGCGCAAAACACTCAAAAGGTAAAGGAAGATATTAAAAATAGTCTTTCCGAACTTGAAGGTTGGTTTGGTACTACAAGTAAGATTAGGCGCGAAATCCTTGACAATTCTGATGCTATCACCGATGTAACAAGTTCCATTATTGAGGAAAACATTAGTTATGTTGTCAACAAGAGTGGTGAGGAGGCGTATGAAGGATTGAAAAAGATTCGTGAGAAGGTTGGTGCTGGATTGAAAAGTATGGGTCTTTCTGACGAAGCCGCCAATTTTGTTCTTAACAAAGAATACATAAATGTTGCGATAAAAGGTTATCGCCTTGCCGCAGAGGAACATGAAAACTACAATCAAAAGATAAAAAACTATTACGACGAGGCTACCAAAGCCACTAAGTCTACGATGTCAATGACGGAAAAGGTAGAGGCTAATTCTCGTGCGTTGCGAAATGGTTCTGTTGATGCGTTGTCTTTATACAATCGTATTTATGACATTGTAAAGTTAGCGCAACAAAGACACACCATAAACTTTGACCTTAAACTTACCGCAGACAATCCACCAAAATGGATGCTTGACAAGTCTTTACCAGAATTGCAACGGTTGGCACAGAGATTCGCCGCCATTGCACAAAGTGGCGGTGCTGTAAGAGGCTATGATAAAGAAGGCACTTACCAACAAGCCCTACGTTATGCTTCTGCCGCACGTCAAAAGCAAGAAGAAGCCGAACGTGCTGCAAGGATGAAGGACAATACAAAGACAAAAAAGGAAAGGGATGCAATTCTCGACACCATCAAGGAGGAAATATCACTTACAAAGAAATTGCAAGGTGAATATGACAAACTCACGGCCAAGGGTGCAAGTCACGCAGATGCCATTAAGGATGTTCAAGACCGATATGCGAACACCATAAAGTTGCTTGACATTGATTTAGGTAAGTTTGGTTTACCTAAGTTTGACACCAACATAATCACGGGAAAAGACCCCAACAAACAACTTAAATATTTCAAGAACTTGCGTGACATACTTACAAGTAAGGGTATGCTTAACCTTGACCGTTCTAAGGTGATTGATGCCGTTATTCAAGAACTTGATGTGTCCGCAAAGACATACAACCTTGACAAGATTACCAAGGGCTTGAACAACGAACTTGACCGTCTAAAAGAAGAATACGAACTTGCAGTATCGTTGGATGCAGACCCAGAGTTAGGTAGTATGTTTGCAGACTGGATGGGTATTGACATGAGCGACTTGCCAAGGACGGCACAAGAATACGCTAAAGAATATACGGACATTTTAAACAAATATCTAAAAGACAAGAAGAGTGACATAAAACTTCCAAACCTATTAGATATAACAAATGAAGATTTACGCGCATTCCAAGAACAAGCAGATTCTGGTATTATATCTCAAGAATGGGTAGACAACATAACTAAAGGTGTTAAAGCCTCACGAGATGTATTTAAAAAAGAAACAAGCGACCAAATTAAGGATTGGGATAAGTTACTTGAAAAGTATGCCGAATACGAAACGAAGGTCAATAAGATTCAAAATGATGCCGTTAAGGAACGTGTAACGTTTGCGCAACAGTTTGGAAATGACGAAGAAAAGAGTTTGGCACTTAGCCTGCAAACTCAGATTCTTGCCGCCACCGACCCACAGGAAAGGCAAAGGCTAATTCAACAATTGCAAGAACTTGTAAAGAGTATTGCTGGTGATGATAAAGCAAAACTGAACATTGTAACCGCCATTGATAACAGTCAAGACCAAGGAATAGCAAAGACCAATTTTGAGGAGTTCCAGAAATCGCCAGAATGGATTATTGCCACTGGTGAACTTTCTGGAATGACAAACAAGGCTATTAAAGGCTTGATTGCAAGTCTTGAAAAGTACAAGAAAACAGCGAAAGGTCTTGATGGAAAACAAATTAAGAACATTAACAATGCACTAAAGAACCTATACAGGGAGCAGCGAAAAGAAAATCCTTTTGGTGCTATTGCCAACATGATTGACAAGGCCAAGGAGCGTATGACCGATGTTTTACCAGAAATGGCATCTATTGCATCACAGATAGATGAGATTGAAGAAAAAGTTAAAAATGGCGATGCTACAGAGGAGGAAATAAAGACGCTTGACGATTTAAAAGAGCGTTTGGTAAAACTTGCAGACGTTGGAAAGATTTCAGCAAGCGAATGGGTTGAATCAATAACATCTGTTTATAGTGCTATTAAAGGTGCTATTGGTCTTTTCGACGATTTGGCAAAAGCGATTGGAGGCAGTAATGCTTCTGATGTAGAAAAAATATTTAGTGTTCTCGACAAGGCAGCTCAAGGCGCACAAATTGGTTCGTCTTTTGGTGGGTACGGCGCAGCAATAGGTGGTGTGGTTGGTGGTCTTGCAGGCCTTATAAGCACATTTGCAGACAAATGGAGTGGAAACGAAAACATCAATAAATCTATTGAAGTTAGCACGCAAAAAATAAGAACTCTTGAACGAGAATATAAGCGACTTGAAAAAGCGATTGATGATGCGTATGGGACTGACGCAATAGGAGCGCAGAGACTAATGATGCTAAACAAGGAAGCGGAATTGGCAGAACTTGAAAGGCAGCTTGAACTTGAAAAGTCAAGAAAAGCAAAGAATAGAGACCAAGAAAAGATAGATGATTTAAGAGACAAGATTGAAGAATTGAGGTATGAAGTGGACAATGCCGCAAAGGAAATAATCTTAGACCTCCTTGATATTGGTGATGCTCAAGATTGGGCTAATAATTTTGTAAAGGGAATGATTGACGCATTCAGGGAAGGCGAAAATTATATGAAGTCTTACGATGACGCTTTTCGTGATATGATAGACAACATGATAGCAAAAGCTATTATGGGAAAAGTTATTGGTGAAAGAATTGAGCAAATGATTTCTAATATACAAGATATGGCAAATGCAAGAGCAGAAACAGACCCAGATGTTGTCGCAGCAAAAAAAGAGCTTGACAGGGTTGTAGAAATGCGCGAACACCTTTACAATATTCATACGGACACTCCTGTACCTGATGAGGTTTTTGAAAAGGCAGATAGACTAATTGAAGAGTCGCAAAAAAAATATGAAGAAGTGTATTCAAAGGCGGCGACTCCAACACCAGAAGAAATCTCAAGTATTAGAGAACAGGTTGCTTCTTGGAGAAGTGATGTTAAAGAAGAATTTGATGCTTATATGGATGCTTTTGGTGTGGGCTTCGGAAGTTCCGATACGCAACTTAGTGCATTACAACAAGGCATTCAAGGCATAACGGAAGATACCGCTGGTGCGTTGGAAGCCTACATGAATGGCGTAAGCCAACAAGTGTACTATCAATCCGATTTGTTGACACAGATTCGTGATGCTGTTGTCGGGTTTAATCTTGATGTTCAGGTTGCGTCAATGTCACAGATTCTCTTGCAATTGCGTAGCAGCTATGAAATGCAGACGGCAATACATTCCATGCTTGAGGGATGGAGTTCGCCCAATGGCATGTCTGTTCGTGTCGAGATGGTTTAAAAACAAAAGAATAGTATATGGATAAAGAGATGTTCGAATTTGAACGCAATGCGTTGCTCGGAAATGTTTCTGGGCAACCACTGTGCGCTGACTACAAATCGGCGTTACGTCAATGTGGGAATGACAAGGAGATGCTTATTAGGCTTGCATTAAGGCAACAGTCGATGCCATTCTTTTCAACCGCATGTTACAAAAAACTTGGATTCACCAAAGAATACATAAAGAAAGAGTTCAAGGACTACATCAACGGTTATGTTGTCAAGAATGCGGATGGTGTTGAAGGTTATACCTATGGCCTTTATGTTGATTGGGATTACGAGAACGACCTTGATGTTATCGTCGATGTGTGTTCAGTAATGTGGACTGTTGGTGCGAACATTGTCGTACCTGTTACCAAATGTCCAACATTATACGTCAGCAACCATAGTAACGTTCATCTTGTGTGTGACGGATACAACACGGTAAACGTAAAGTTGTTCGACAAAAGCAAGATAACGATTGAGGACTTGGATGAAAAGAGTAGTGTCGTTGTTTACAAGTATTCCGATGACGCAATGGTTGAACTTGGCAAGTTCTGTCTTGGAAAAGTGAATGTGTTTAATAAAGAATTAAGATTATAAGATTATGGCAACAACATACAAATTAATAGGAAAATATTTTCATAGTTCCGACGGGACTACATGGGATGATTTCACAAATAAGTCTGGTGTTCGTGTTTTGTCGATTGACGGTTTTGGAGAAATTGGTGATGCCGTCAACGTGTACACGGAGCAATGGGTTGATTCTGAAATCGAGGACTATATGTGTACCACCAAAAAGACAGAACAAGGGACAACGATTGACGCAGCAGTTCGGAAAAACGTAGACATAAATCTTACGTTTATTGTTTCTCCAAGATACTCAGACAACCAAGGTGTTGACGTTCAAAAAACATACGACGACATGATTTCCTCTCTTTGTTATGGTGCGATATACTTAAAGTCTACGTATGCGAACAAGATAGCTTATGTGGTGTGTTTGAAGGCTGTGAAGCCGACGGCTGTAAAGTTGAATAGAGGTAAAGACTCTTATATAATGGCAACAATTCCGTTCCATTGCCTCAAGCCTCCGTATAAGATTCCGAACACCTAAACAAAACGAAAAAGCCGCCGAATCCACAAAGGACTAAGCGGCTTTCTTTTTAATGGTAAGGTTGGATTATCCGAATATCTTTTTCCACCAAGGCATCTGTTCGTACCTCAAAGCAAGCTCCAAGTCAGTGTTTGTAGCCTTTAGTTCGTTTCTTTCGTGTGTCACCTTTGTAAGCTTTGCGTTGAGTTCAGTCACCTGCGACTGCAAGCCGATTATCACCTTGTCTTTTTCGTTGAGTTCAACGTTCTTTTTTTCAACGTCTGCAAGTGCCTTTTCGTAAAGTACGTCTCCTTCTAAGTCAAGGTTCTTGTAGTGTTCAACACGTTCCGAAAGTTTTTTGTTGCTTCCCTTCAGCCCTGCGGCAACTTTTTTCCAGTGTTCAAGGTCTACGCATAATGCAGAGTTGGTTGCGTCCATGATAGCAATCCTTTCCTCCAAGTCTTTAATTTTCTTTTGGTATTCGCCAAGCGTTTTACCTTTTTCTTCCTTGTTCATAATTACATGTAATTTAAAAGTTAGACATAAATGTATATTGTAACGTTACATTCTAAAAGTCTGGTTTGTTGTATGATTCCAAGTCGGGTAGCATATTTGCGCTATCCATCGAATCCTTTATCATTTTGTTTTCCTGTTTGACGCTATACCTTGGATACGAGAAAAGGTTACAAGTCTGTCCCATGATAGAATATCCTTCTGTTATCTCTCCGTGTTCAACGGCATACGGCACTATGTCACCTTTCACCTCTACAAGCATTCCTTTGTTGAAATGTGTTGTAAGGTACTTGATGAAGTATCCCTTGAATATCACTTTCCAAGAATGGTACTTGTCATCCACTATTGTCCCGTCAGTCTTTTTATATCCTTTCTTGTATTCGGAAAGAAACAGGATGCAGGCATCTGGTAGTATCTTTACCGCATCAACAAATCCAACGCATTGCCAACTTGCCATATATCATAGTTTTTGTTTGTAGAGTCCGCAGGCATAGTCGTGTGCCTTGATTGTCTTATATCCGCTGTCGCTATATGGTGACGGCTGCATTTCGCAGTATATCTGTGCGCCATGTTTCAGCAAAGCCCTTTTCTTATGTTCACAATGAATGCAAAACCTATTTGGTATGATTCTTTTTTGCGCTTCACGTTCTTCTTTTGTTAGTTCTCTATTCATATTTTCTTTTTAAGCCACTTTTTAGCCGTTTTAAGCGCATTTCTATGCAAAGGTGGTGTAGTTACCCACCGATGTAACGAAATACGCTTGTAAGGCTTTATTCTTCATTTCCGTATTCAAGTTCAATTAGCAGTTCAATGTA
>Ga0247609_10000897_pt1 | contig 37950 bp, 26 predicted proteins | sample 172DNAGHGlowgp2_FD_193487 | JGI IMG/M metagenome (GOLD analysis project Ga0247609, IMG submission 193487) | Sheep rumen microbial communities from Palmerston North, Manawatu-Wanganui, New Zealand - 1728 DNA GHGlow gp2 | ecosystem: Host-associated > Mammals > Digestive system > Stomach > Rumen ... | reverse complement strand
GTGTTTGCCGCCAGCTTCCTTCAGATTCCGCGTCGCCACGGACACCCTTGCTCTTGGCTAACGATTCCCACTATCAGGGCTCGTTCGGGACTTGCACCCTATAGCGTACGCCCATGCTGGGCGTACACAAAAAAATACCCAACTCTTCGCAGAGGTGGGCATTTATCTCAAATAGGTATTAGCTTTTTTAAGGTAAAAAGATTGTATTCAGGATAACGTTGGCAAAGGTACAGTAATTTTACCGACCAAACAAATATTTTTCTATGTTTCATAACATATTTTATTACCCCTCACTTCTCTCCTCCTCCATTCCCCCTTTGCTATCAAAACAAATAAAAATGTATTTTTTGGAGTGGTCATGCCAATTTCTCATAGATTTGTTGTACCTTTGCGCCAAAATATAAAACATTGATTATGGCAGAAATAAAAGAGAACAACAATGAGGTGAAGAAAAGTCTTAGCTTCGTTGAACAGTTTGTGGAAGAAGATCTCGCAGAAGGAAAGAACGGAGGAAGAATCCAGACACGATTCCCTCCGGAACCTAACGGATACCTTCACATTGGACACGCCAAAGCCATCTGCATGGATTTTGGAATCGCCGAACGCTACAACGGCATCTGCAACCTTCGCTTTGACGATACCAACCCATCAAAAGAGGACACCGAGTATGTTGACTCTATCCTGAACGACATCCAGTGGCTTGGATTCAAGTGGGGAAACGTTTATTATGCCAGTGACTACTTCCAGCAGCTGTGGGATTTTGCCATTTGGATGATTGAGAATGGCAAGGCGTATGTTGACGAGCAGACAAGTGAGCAGATTGCCGAGCAGAAAGGCTCCCCCACGCAACCCGGCGTAGCCTCTCCCTACCGTGACCGTCCTGTGGAAGAAAACCTTCGTTTGTTCCGTCTGATGAACACACCTGAAGCTGTGGAAGGAAGTATGGTGCTCCGTGCCAAGCTTGACATGGCAAATCCGAACATGCACTTCCGGGATCCGATCATCTATCGTATTATCCACACCCCACATCACCGTACAGGAACCCAGTGGCATGCCTACCCCATGTATGACTTTGCACATGGACAGAGCGACTACTTCGAGGGTGTCACTCACTCTATCTGCACATTAGAGTTCGTACCTCACCGTCCACTCTATGATCATTTCATCGATGAATTGCAAGAGATGCAGCAGCAAAAAGAATACCGTCCGCGGCAGATCGAGTTCAATCGTCTGAACATGACCTACACGGTGATGTCAAAACGTAAACTCAAGGCTTTGGTTGACGAGCATCTTGTAGCCGGATGGGATGATCCCCGTATGCCTACTTTATGTGGTATGCGCCGCCGTGGCTACTCTCCGGAAAGCATCCGCAAGTTCATCGACAGCATCGGCTATACGAAGTTCGATGCCCTGAACGACGTAGCTCTGTTGGAAGCCGCCGTTCGTGACGACCTCAACGCCCGCAGTACTCGCGTATCTGCTGTACTGAACCCCGTCAAACTGGTCATCACCAACTACCCTGAGGACAAGACCGAGGAAATGACTGCTGTGAACAACCCCGAGAACGAAGCCGATGGCACACACTCCATCACCTTCAGCAGGAATCTATGGATCGAGCGAGATGACTTCATGGAGATTGCCGAGAAAAAATATATGCGTCTGGCTCCAGGTAAGGAAGTACGCTTGAAGAACGCCTACATCATCAAATGCGATGAGGAGCACCCCTGCGACAAAGATGCGGAAGGGAATGTCACCACCATCTATGCCACCTACGATCCCGAAACCCGTAGCGGCATGCCTGGTGCCAATCGTAAGATTAAAGGTAAAACTCTCCACTGGGTAAGTGCCGACCACTGTAAGAAGGCAGAGATAAGGATCTACGACCGACTGTTCAACGTGGAGAACCCCAGTGCCGACGAACGTGACTTCCGTGAACTGCTCAATCCCGGCTCTTTAAAGATTATCGATACCTGTTATGTGGAGGAATATGCTGCAGAGCGAAAAGCTGGAGAATATTTGCAGTTCCAGCGCATCGGTTACTTCATGGCTGATCCTGACAGCACATCCGACCATCTTGTTTTCAACAAAACAGTTGGTTTAAAAGACACCTGGGCAAAGATGAGCAAATGATTAACGAAGACTATTATTACACCAGAAAGTTCAAGGAGCTTCTCAAAAAGTATGAATCATGTAAGCACGAGCAAGAAAAGTGGGTCTTCAGTTCCGATGAATATATTAGTTTAGCGACCTACTTCTTTTCCTCTGAAAAGAACGAGAAGGCATTAACTGTATTAAACGAGGGCCTGGATCTATTTCCAGGCTCTGATGAGATGCTTGTCCTTAAAGCCCATGTGCTCCTCAGATTAAAAAAAGGCACAGAAGAAATTCGGGCAATGGTGGAGGAACACAAAATAGTGGATGATTTTCAATATTCCTATGTATCCTCCTTCCTCATGATTGCCGAAAAACGATATGAAGAAGCCAGCAACACTTTTAAGCAGGTGTATCATGAGATGATCGTGCATCAAGAAGACAGAGATGCTCAAGTAATTCGCATCGCTTCGTTTTTCCACGATGTCGGTCAAGACGAATATGCCCGCTACTGGTTGGAAAAGGTGGAGAACTGTGACGATGAAAACTATCTCGATCTCCATGGGGAGATTATTCTCAGAGAAGGTAAATACAAAGAGGCAGAGAAGGTCTATAAGAAACTGATCGACAAAAATCCCCATGTGGCCAGATATTGGAGAGGACTGGCTCACTGTCAGTATGGGAACGGGAATTTCAGTGAAGCATCAACCAATTGCGACTTCGCACTCGCCATTGATCCGGAAGACGATATCGCTCTGTTCCTCAAAGGAAATATCATGTCTATGATGTATAACTTTCCGGAGGCCCTAAAATTCTTTAAGCGATATAGCGAACGGCATCCCGAGGATGGAGGCAGCCTATACTACCAAGGAGAATGTCTGCTGAGGATGGAAAAGAAGAATGAGGCTTTGGAAGCCCTCCTTGAGTCTTCGCGCCTACTTGAGAAGTACCCTGAATACCAGGCGGCTTTTCCTATCAGTTCTGTTTACTGTGACATAGCCTTTCTTTTGGAAGATCGGGGGCAACACGAGGAGGCTTTGTCATACGTTGAAAAATGTGATAATAGGATAAATATAAAGGAGATGATGCGTAACCAGCCGTACATGAAGGAATCATCGGCTATAGCGCAGAGGATAAAGAATAATATAATCGATAATCAATGAACTGGATAACATCATTATTAGGCAATTTGAACTACGGAACGGTATTCTTTTTGATGATGCTGGAAAGCACCGTTATCCCCGTACCCTCCGAACTGGTTGTCAGTCCGGCTGCCTACCATGCCGCTGGAGGCAACCTGAACGTGTGGTTAGTGATTCTTTTCGCCACCTTGGGAGCAGACCTTGGTGCCACCATTAACTATGTCGTGGCCTACTTTGTGGGACGACCTGTCATTTACAAATTCGCCAATAGCAAATTAGGCAAGTTATGTCTGCTCAATCAGCAGAAGGTGGAACGCAGCGAGAAGTATTTCTACGATCACGGAAAGGTGGCCACTATCACCGGACGACTGATACCCGGTATCCGTCACCTGATCTCTCTGCCTGCTGGTCTGGCCAAGATGCCTTACCACACATTCCTGCTTTACACAACCATCGGTGCCGGCGTATGGAACATTATCCTCGCAGCCATGGGCTGGTATCTCCACTCTATCGTGCCCGAGAGTGAACTGAACGACAAGATTATGGAATATGGCGACTATATCAAATGGGCCATTATCGGTTTGGTTGGTATCGGCATCGTATTTCTCATTGTAAGGGACTATCTGAAGAAAAGAAACTCCTAATCTCTCGTCATTCTCATTTTAGTAACTTAGCGACAAATATTAAAATAAAGGTAAAAACAAATGATAACACTGACAAATATCGCCATTCAATTTGGCAAACGTGTGTTGTATAAAGATGTGAACATTAAGTTCACCAATGGTAACATCTACGGTGTGATTGGTGCTAACGGGGCGGGGAAATCAACGCTGCTGAAAGCCATTAGCGGTGAATTGGAGCCCAACAAAGGAACGGTGGAGCTGGGAGCTGGAGAACGCCTCTCGGTACTCGACCAAGACCACTTCAAGTTCGATGCCTTCTCCGTCATGGACACCGTCCTGATGGGTCACCAGCCTCTATGGCAGAATATGAAGGAGCGCGAGGCTCTCTATGCCAAGGAAGAGATGAGCGAAGAAGATGGAAACCGTGCCGCTGACCTGGAACTGAAGTTCGCTGAAATGAACGGATGGGAGGCGGAAAGCGAGGCTGCCCAATTGCTGCAAAACCTCGGTGTGAGAGAGGAACAGCATGATAAGATGATGGCAGAGCTGTCGAACAACGAGAAGGTGCGTGTGATGCTGGCCAAGGCGCTCTTCGGTCATCCAGACAATCTCTTACTCGATGAGCCCACCAACGACCTTGACCTGGATACCGTACAGTGGTTGGAGGAGTATCTGAGCGGACTGGAGCAATGTGTACTTGTCGTATCCCACGACCGTCACTTCCTCGATGCCGTTTCCACCCAGACAGTGGATATCGACTTCGGAAAGGTGTCAGTATTCTCAGGAAACTATTCGTTCTGGTATGAAAGTTCCCAATTGGCACTCCGTCAGGCCCAGAACCAGCGTCTGAAGGCTGAAGAGAAGCGTAAGCAGTTAGAGGAGTTTATCCGTCGTTTCTCTGCGAATGTGGCAAAATCCAAGCAGACGACCTCTCGCAAGAAGATGCTGGAGAAGCTGAACGTAGAGGAGATCCGTCCATCGAGCCGTAAATACCCAGGCATCATCTTCCAGATGGAGCGCGAGCCAGGTAACCAGATTTTGGAGGTGGAAGGACTGAAAGCCGTGGATACCGACGGTACGGTGCTCTTTGACAACGTGTCTTTCAATATAGAGAAAGGACAGAAGACCGTCTTCCTCTCACACAACCCCAAGGCTATGACCGCCCTTTTCGAGATCATCAACGGCAATCGTGAAGCAGAGGCAGGAACCTACAAATGGGGTGTGACCATCACCACTGCATACCTTCCCTTAGACAACACCGACTTCTTCAAGAGTGACTTGAATCTGGTTGACTGGCTGTCACAATATGGCGTAGGCAACGAAGTGACGATGAAAGGCTACTTAGGAAGGATGTTGTTCAAACAAGAGGAAGTGGAGAAGAAAGTGAATGTCCTCTCCGGTGGTGAGAAGATGCGCTGTATGATTGCCCGCATGCAGCTGAAGAATGCCAACTGCCTGATTCTCGACACACCTACTAACCACCTCGATTTGGAGTCGATCCAAGCATTCAACAATAACCTGATCCAGTTCAAGGGTAATATCCTCTTCGCTTCTCACGACCATGAGTTCATCAATACTGTAGCCGACCGCATCATCGAGTTGACACCGAAAGGCACCATCGACAAGCTGATGACATACGATGACTATATCTACGATAACTCCATCAAGGAACAGAAAGCAAGAATGTACGAATAATCTGGCACGGTATTTGTAATGTGGTTAAAAAAGAACAAAAAGTCTAAAGTTATGAGCGAAGAAAAGAAAATCAATATCGAAGACGGAAACGCAGAGGATACCGCCAACAAGCAGGAGATGAACGAGCAGGAGGCGGAAGAGACCGTTACTCCTGAAGAAAACGAATCCCAGAATCAGGAGGAGAATCAGGAAGAAGCCGACGAGAAAACGCCGTTGGAGAAAGCTGAGGAAGAGATTGCCCAGCTGAAAGACCAGTACCTGAGAGCACGGGCAGAATTTGAGAACTACCGCAAGCGTACGATCAAAGAAAAAGCCGAGTTGATACTCAACGGAGGAGAGAAGACCATCACCGCCATTCTCCCTGTGCTTGATGACTTCGAGCGTGCCTTAGCCGATAAGACAGATGATCCCGAGGCCGTCAAACAAGGCATGGAACTGATTTTCCATAAGTTCGTGAAAACACTCGAAGGACTGGGCGTAAAGAAGATCGAGACCGAGGATAAACCTTTCGATGTCGACTACCATGAGGCTATCGCTATGGTTCCTGGCATGGGTGATGACAAGAAAGGAATGGTGATCGACTGCGTTCAGACAGGTTACATGTTGAACGACAAGGTTATCCGTCATGCCAAAGTGGCAGTAGGGCAGTAAAAGTTCAAATTTCAAAGTTTCAAAGTTTCAATGACAAAGCGTGACTACTATGAGGTGCTTGGCGTTGACAAGAATGCCAGCGAAGACGAGATCAAGAAGGCCTATCGCAAGATAGCCATCAAATACCATCCAGACAGGAATCCAGGCAGCAAGGAGGCCGAGGAGAAATTCAAAGAGGCCGCCGAAGCCTACGACGTTCTCCACGACCCACAGAAACGCCAGCAATACGATCAGTTTGGTTTCGACGGTCCTAATATGGGCGGATTCGGTGGATTCTCTGGTGGTGGTTTCAGCATGGACGACATATTCTCCATGTTCGGTGATGTATTTGGCGGTCATGGCGGATTCTCCGGCTTCGGAGGTTTCGGTGGCGGCACTCGTCAGCCCGCCCAGCACCGTGGCTCCGATCTCCGTTTGAAGGTTCGACTGTCATTGCAGGAAGTAGCCTCGGGCGTTACAAAGAAATTCAAAGTAAAGAAAGACATCACCTGTCAGCACTGTCATGGTACGGGTGCAGAGCATGGCAGCAGCAGTGAGACATGTCCCACCTGTCATGGCAGCGGAGTAGTCACACGCACCACCCAGAGCCTCTTTGGCATGATGCAGTCGCAGAGTGTGTGCCCCACTTGCCAAGGTGAGGGCACCATCATCAAAGACAAGTGTCACGAGTGCCACGGCTCAGGTGTCGTCAAAGGCGAGGAAGTGGTGGAAATCAATATTCCCGCAGGTGTCGCCGAAGGGATGGTGGTGAATGTTCCCGGTAAAGGAAACGCCGGTATCCACAACGGCATCCCCGGTAATATCCAGGTATTTGTTGAAGAAGAGCCCAACGACACCTTCGTTCGCGATGGCAGTAACCTGATATACAACCTGCTCCTCGACTTCCCCACGGCTGCACTTGGTGGTACAGCTGAGATTCCCACTGTTGACGGTTCCAAGGTGAAGATCAAGATTGAGCCGGGCACCCAGCCTGGTAAGACCCTTCGTCTGCGTGACAAAGGACTGCGTGAAGTACAGGGTTATGGTCGTGACACCGGTGACCTCATTGTGAACATCAGCGTCTATGTTCCGAAGGAACTCTCCAAGAACGAGAAGAAAGCTCTTGAAGAACTGCAGAAGAGTGATAACTTCAAGGGCGACAGTGCCACGAAGAAGAGTATCTTCGACAAGTTCAGAAACTATTTCAGTTAAGTGATGAACTACGATCAGACCGTTTCCTATCTCTTTCATGTGACACCCGCCTTCGAGAAGATCGGTGCCGGTGCCTACAAGGAAGGACTGAGCAACACCCTTGCGTTGGATGCCCACTTCGGGCATCCACATCGTTTCTTCAAGACGATCCACGTAGCGGGCACCAATGGGAAAGGATCCTGTTCGCACACCCTTGCCGCCATTCTGCAATCAGCAGGTTATAAGGTTGGCTTATACACCTCACCCCACCTTGTTGACTTCCGTGAACGGATTCGTGTTAACGGTAAGTGTATCAGTAAGAAACGCGTTGTTGATTTCGTCAAGAACGAGCGCTCTTTCTTCGAACCCCTGCAGCCATCATTCTTTGAACTGACCACAGCCATGGCCTTCGTCTATTTCGCCGAGCAGAAGGTGGATATCGCCGTCATCGAAGTAGGCTTAGGGGGAAGACTCGACTGCACCAACATCATCACCCCACTCCTCTCCGTCATCACCAATATCAGCTTCGACCACACTCAATTCTTGGGCAGTACCCTTGATAAGATTGCCAGTGAGAAAGCGGGAATCATCAAACCGAAGGTACCCGTGGTGATTGGCGAGACGACACCCGAGACAGCACCCGTATTCGAAGAGAAAGCCCGACAACTACAAGCCCCGTTATTCAAGGCCGAGACATTCCGTATGGACCAGTTCCTGGATCCTGCCTTGTCATCCCTTCAGTTCGACGATTTGTCGTTCGAGCTGAAAGGCGACTACCAGCAGAAGAACAAACGAACTATCCTCTGTGCCATCCATGTCATGCAGACATCTACCGGTCTGGTGATCCCCGCCTCGGCTATTCAGAACGGAATGAGACAGGTGATCGAACTCACCGGGTTAGCCGGGCGCTGGCAAACCCTGCGCACTTCCCCGCTCGTTATTTGCGACACCGGGCACAATACGGGGGGATGGCAATACCTTGCCCCCCAAATCTCAGCACAACCCTGTCGGCAGCTGCGCATGGTCTTCGGCATGGTTGATGACAAAGACATCCGCACCGTGATGCAGCTGTTACCCAAGGATGCCGTCTATTACTGGACACAAGCCAGCAGCCATCGTGCCATTCCTTCCCAGCAAGTTCAAGCCATGGGACAAACCTATTCCCTGCGTGGCAATGCCTTCCCCACAGTAGCAGAGGCCTACCAACAGGCATTGTCTGATGCCAGTCACGATGATTTCATCTTCGTAGGCGGCAGCAGTTATGTGGTAGCCGATCTACTCACCTCCCTTCAATAATCACTTTTCACATTGTATATTTTAGTGGGAAAGTGGTGACAAAATGCTGTTTAGGTGTTTTTAACATTCACTTTGTGTTATTTTATGGTGTTTCATTTGCAATTCTCGAATAAAATTCGTTACTTTGCAACTATGTTCAATAACTAAAAACTTAGGATATTATGAGCACAACTGAAACGCAAAATTTATGTGGCCTGAAAAGAGAAGATTTTCAGACCACGATAAATGGAAAGAATACCGATCTGTACATCCTGAAGAATAATCAGGGGTACGAAGTAGCAATCACCAATTACGGAGGAGCAATCGTTGCCATCATGGTGCCCGACAAAGAGGGGAATGTGGCCAATGTGATCCAGGGTAACGACAACATCAAGGCAGCCGCCAGCGGTGCTGAGCCTTATCTCTCCACCCTGATCGGACGTTTTGGAAACCGTATCAAGGATGGTAAGTTCACCCTTAATGGAAAGGAATACCATCTCGCCCTTAACGATGGTCCCAATTCCTTGCACGGTGGTCCTGCCGGATTCCATGCTCAGGTGTGGGATGCTTTCCAGATGAGTGATAACACATTGGTACTCAACTATGTCTCCCCCTATCTTGAAGAAGGATTTACTGGTGAAATGAAAGTGACTGTTGTCTATACGTTCAGCGATGACAATGAGTTGATCATCGGATACATGGCAACAGCTAACAAGAAGACGATCATCAACCTTACCAATCACGGTTTCTTCTCATTGGCAGGTATTGCCGATCCCACCCCAACCATCGATGATCAGATTTGTGAGATCAATGCCGACTTCTACCTCCCCATCGACAAGACATCCATTCCTACGGGTGAGATTCTGAAAGTGGAAGGCACACCTTTCGACTTCCGCACACCCAAGCCATTCGGTCAGGATATCAATGCCGACAACGAACAGATTCAGAACGGCAGCGGATTTGACCACTGCTATGTACTCAACAAGAAAGAGGAAGGCGAGTTGAGTTTTGCTGCCCGTATCATCGAACCCAAGAGCGGACGCACCATGGAGGTTTATACCACCGAGCCTGGCATACAGCTCTACACGGGTAACTTCGAGAATGGCTACAAAGGTCAACATGGGGCTACCTTCCCACGCCGCAGTGCCGTATGCTTTGAGGCTCAGCACTTCCCCGACAGTCCGAACCGTCCTTACTTCCCCTCTGTTATCCTCCGTCCAGGACAGCAGTATAAGCAGAAGACGATCTATAAGTTTGGTGTCATCAAATAAGATGCCATCCACCTTATTTATATTAGGACAATAGAATCACATTTCAAAAGATACAAGCTTATGATGAAAATTGATCATGTAAGAAGCCGCTTTGTGAAGCACTTCGATGGTATGACAGGAAATGTTTATGCTTCTCCTGGTCGTATTAACCTGATTGGTGAGCACACCGACTATAATGGCGGATTCGTATTCCCCGGAGCTGTTGACTGTGGCATCATGGCAGAGATGCGTGCCAATGGAACGGAGGATACCGTGATGGCCTACGCTATTGATCTTAAAGACCGTGTTGATTTCAAGCTCAGCGACCCCAAGGGTCCCAAAGCCAGCTGGGCACGCTATATCTACGGCATCGCCAAAGAGATGCAGAAGTTAGGTGTTCCCGTGAAGGGATTCAACATCGCCTTCTCTGGTGATGTTCCTCTGGGAGCCGGCATGTCTTCATCAGCAGCCATGGAAAGCTGCTTCGCTTTCGGCCTGAATGATATCTTCGGTGACAACAAGGTGAGTCAGTGGGATATGGTACTGGCCGGACAAGCTACCGAGCATAACTATTGCGGTGTGAACTGTGGTATCATGGATCAGTTCGCCAGCGTTTTCGGACAGGCAGGTAAGCTGATGCGTCTCGACTGCCGCAGTCGGGAATTCGAGTATTTCCCCTTTAACCCGAAGGGTTACAAGCTCGTGCTCCTGAACTCATGTGTGAAGCATGAGCTCGCAGGATCACCCTACAACGACCGTCGTAACTCTTGCGAGAACGTAGTGAAAGCCATTGCAGCCAAGCATCCCGAAGGAAAGTTCGAGACACTGCGCGACTGCACATGGGAGCAGTTAGACGAAGTTCGCGCCGAGGTGGGCGAAGAGGACTACAAACGAGCTCACTTCGTGCTTGGTGAGAAAGACCGTGTGCTGGCTGTCTGCGACGCCCTGGTGGCTGGTGACTATGAGACTGTTGGAAAGAAGATGTACGAGACCCACGAAGGACTGTCTAAGGAGTATGAGGTATCCTGCGAGGAGCTCGACTTCCTGAACGACGTTGCCAAGGAGAACGGTGTCACTGGTAGCCGTATCATGGGCGGTGGCTTCGGCGGCTGCACCATCAACCTCGTGAAGAACGAGTTATACGACAAGTTTATCGCTGATGCACGTGCCAAGTACAAGGCAAAGTTCAACCGCGATCTGAAGGTCTATGACGTGGTGATCGGTGACGGCGCCCGTCGTCTCTGTTAACAGACAGACAATAACACCTATAATACTTGAACAGAGGCATGCCGGAAGGCATGCCTTTTTTGTGTGCCTCCCTTTTTGTGTGCCTCCCGCTCTACACACATTGAACTATCGCTTGAGGATCATCGGTTAATTATCTGACAACCACCGTCATCCGTTCTTTCTCATCCTTTTCGAATTTGCTCATACAAGCCCATGGGCAACTTACGTCCATCAGTAACCACACGAGTCTTCTCATATTATTAGCATTTATCAACATGAGATTAGTATATAAAAACGTTTATTTCGAAACCAAGCACCAAGGACTCCTGGAACAAAACAAATTGTTTTGTTCTCTAAGAAGGCCTTTTTTCGGGTGCAAGTAATAGGGTTTTTCAGAACAAAACAATTTGTTTTGTTCCAGCATATAGCTTTATCAGATGTTGAAAACCGTGTTGTCACGTTCTAATTCTGTGTGATGTCACGTTCAAATTCTGTGTGCCGTCATGTTACAGAAACTTTGTGAAACCTGTATTTCAGAAAATAATCACGGGGAGAATTTGCGAGGGTAGCAACAAAAGAGTATATTTGCAATCAGAACAATCAACTATCATGGAATCATTATGAAGAAGACATTCGTAGCCATTGCGCTGGCAGCAGTATGCGCCAGTGCATCCGTTCATGCGGCCAGTGCCGTGGAGAGTCAATCAGTACCTTACGTAAAACAGGACAATCAGCGTTACACCCTTCAGACAGGCGACCTCACGATGGTGATTGATGCCGCTGCGGGCGGTAAGATCCTGTCGTTAAAATACAAAGACAAGGAAGTGATCTCCCAGTCGAAATGGCCTGAGACTTTCGGCAGCACGTTCTGGACAAGTCCGCAGAAAGAGTGGAACTGGCCCCCCGTACCCGAGTATGACAAGCAGGCCTATACTGTGGAAGAGCAGGGAGAGACCCTGTTGCTGACCAGTGGTGTATCGCCCCGTCTGGGCTACCGTATCGGTAAGTCATTCGCTGTAGATGAGAAACATCATGCCTTCGTCATCACCTACTCGATCAAGAACGAGGGAAAAGAGACGCGGAGTGTGGCCCCTTGGGAGATCACCCGTGTGCCGAACGAGGGTCTGATCTTCTTTGACGCACCCACCGAGGGCATCACCCCCGCAGGACTGATGCCTTTCAAGTCGGAATGTGGCATCTCGTGGTATGCCACCGATGTGGCCAACGAGAACCGCAAGATCAATGCCGACGGTAAGGGATGGCTGGCCTATATCAACAACGGCCTGCTGTTAGTGAAGAAGTTCCAGGATCTGAAAGCTGGACAGCCTGCACCCGAAGAAGCAGAGATTCAAGTCTATGTGAACAGGGGTAAGAGCTATATCGAACTGGAAAGTCAGGGAGCCTATACATCTCTTAAGCCCGGCGAATCGCTGCAGTGGTCAGTGAAATGGTATCTGCTGCCCTACGACCAAGAGGCGGCCCCATCGAAGAAACTTCTGAAATGTGTTCGGAAGACCGTTAAGAAATAGTTCCTGAAGTCCGCCCCTACCCCTCCCTCAGGGAGGGGCCATGCGGACAGCCCACATTTTAATCCCGTTCCATCGCTCCCCTTCCTCCCTTCTCTCCCATCTTTCCCATCATTTCCAACGCTAAATCAATAATCCAAACAAGAAGAAAACCACGTGCGAATAATTAAAAAGTGTCAAAATAACACTTCGAAACAATATTTATGTTATAAAACATATTAATTAGAGATACAACCTAAACAAATAATGTGTAATTTTACACCCAAATTAATAACATATTCTAAACAATCAACAAAATGAAAGGTATTACAAGAATGATGATGGGAACAGCCATGGCAGCCATGCTGTTCTCAGCCTGTAACTCCAGTAAGGAGAATCAGCTCACCGCTTCTGGCTTGAACCCAGCAGCTTTTGACACAACAATCAATGAAAAGCCCGTGAAGCTCTTCACATTAAAGAACCCCAATGGCATGGAGGTGTGCATCACCAACTTCGGCGGACGTATCGTCTCGCTGATGGTGCCCGACAAGAACAATAACCTGCAGGACGTGGTGCTTGGCTACGACAATGTGGCACAGTATGCCGACTCCGTGAACTCTCCGAGTGATTTCGGTGCCTCTATCGGTCGTTATGCCAACCGTATCAAGAACGGCTTGATCACCATCGACGGCAAGACCATCCAGCTGCCCCGCAACAACTTCGGACACTGTCTGCACGGCGGTCCTTCAGGATGGCAGTATCAGGTATATGATGCCAACCAGGCCAACGACTCCACCTTGGTGCTGACGATGCACTCTCCCGACGGCGACAACAACTTCCCCGGTAACGTGGAGGCCAGCGTAACCTTCATCGTGCGCAGTAACAACAGTCTGGATATCTCATACACTGCCACTACCGACAAGAAGACTGTCATCAACATGACCAACCACTCTTACTTCAACCTCAACGGTGATCCCAACCAGACCATCGAGAACCACATCCTGCATGTGAACTCATACTACTACACTCCGACCGACGAGACCTATATGACAACGGGTGACACCGCTTGGGTGAAGGGTACGCCGATGGACTTCATGGAGCCCGTGGAAGTAGGAAAGAACGTCAACAATTTCGACTACAAGCCAATCAAGAATGCCAACGGCTTCGACCACAACTGGTGCCTGGCCAGCTATCACGACGGCAAGGGCAATGAGAAGCAGCTCGCAGCCAGTCTGTATTCTCCCGTTACAGGCATCCGCTTAGAGGTCTATACCAACGAGCCGGGTATCCAGGTATATTCAGGAAACTTCCTTGAGGGAAAGGTGACAGGTAAGAAAGGCATCGCCTATGCCAAGCACGCCGGTATCTGCTTAGAGACCCAGAAGTATCCCGACACCCCGAACAAGCCGAAGTGGCCCACTGCCATCCTGAACCCGGGTGAGAAGTACTACTCTCACTGTATCTTCAAGTTCGGTGTAGTGAAAGAATAAACTAATTTACTAATAACAATAAAGACAAAAAGAATCAATGAACAGTATTTCTGAAGCCATTGCGATGTCTGGGTTTAAAACCATCGACTTCGTGATTCTGGTATGCTATCTGATCCTGTTAGTGTCCTTGGGTTTGTTCCTGAGTCGCAGCAAGGATGGAAAAGAGAAGAGTGCCAACGATTATTTCTTGGCTGGTAACACTTTGACTTGGTGGGCTGTGGGTGCCTCACTGATTGCCGCCAACATCTCTGCCGAGCAGTTCATCGGTATGTCGGGTACAGGCTACCGCGACGGTATTGCCATTGCCGCCTACGAGGTGATGGCCGCCGTGACACTGGTAGTGATCGGTAAGTTCCTCCTGCCTGTGATGCTCGACCGTAAGATCTTCACCATCCCGCAGTTCCTGCGTGAGCGCTACAACGACGGTGTGGGTCTGGCATTCTCAATCCTCTGGTTGTTCCTCTATGTTTTTGTGAACCTTACCTCAGTGGCATGGTTAGGTGCTTTGGCCATCGAGCAGATCTTAGGTTTGCAGGGTTTGGCCGTGAGCATCTTCGGCATAGAGATCTCGATGCGTATGCTGATCATCCTCGGCTTGTTTGTCATCGCCGGTATCTATTCAATCTACGGCGGTCTGGCCTCTGTGGCCTGGACTGACGTGATGCAGGTGACCTTCTTAGTAGGTGGTGGTTTGATCACCGCTTACGTAGCCCTGAAAGAGATGGGATTGATCCTGGGAACCGATGCGTTAGGTGCCTTAGGACAGGTTTATAATGACATGACGACGGGCGTTCACGCTCAGGATGTGCACTTCCACTTGGTTATCCAGGAGAGTCATAATGCCAGTGCCTTCGCCAACGTGCCGGGTATCGCCGCCGTGGTGGGTGGTGTATGGCTCACGAACTTAGGCTACTGGGGATTCAACCAGTATATCATCCAGAAGGGTCTGGCTGCCAAGAACATCGACGAGGCTAAGAAGGGTCTGATCTTCGCCGGTTTCCTGAAGATCCTCATCCCGTTCATCGTTGTGCTTCCCGGTATCTGCGCCTACTATATCATGCAGAACCCCGAAACCTTTGCCAGCATGAACCTCGCAGGAAAGATCAACGTGGCCGATGATGCCTATCCCTGGCTGATCCGTAACTTCACACCGACAGGTATCAAGGGTCTGAGCTTCGCTGCCCTCACCGCAGCTATCATCTCCTCATTGGCCTCAATGTTCAACTCCACCTCTACCCTCTTCACGATGGATATCTACAAGAAATACATCAACAAGCAGGCAGGTGACAAACAGTTAGTGAATGTGGGTCGTCTGGTGGCCGTTTGCGCCCTTCTCATTGCCCTCGTGGCCGTGAAGCCCTTGTTAGGTGGATTGGATCAGGCCTTCCAGTATATTCAGGAGTATTCAGGCTTCATCTATCCGGGTATCATCACCGTGTTCGGCTTAGGTCTGCTCTGGAAACGTGCTTCTTCCGTGGCTGCCGTATGGACTGCCATCATCACCATTCCATTGGGCGTGCTGTTCAAGGTCTGCTTCCCCGACGTGGCCTTCCAGTTCCGTGCCGGTTACATCTTCATCATCCTCGTGAGCTTCTTCGTGCTCGTGTCTTACTTAGACAAGAAGTACGTGAGCTGTGAGGCTCCTGCCGAAGGCGACAAGAAGAAGATGATGCTCTGGGCAAAGGCGCTGGGCTTCGCTGGCGTGGCCATGATCATCTGTGCCGCCCTCGTGGTGCTGATCGGTGCTTCACATGGTGTAAAAGATCCAGAGAACAACTTTATCGACTACCTGAACGATATTGGTTTCCAGGCATTTATCTTCTTCGGTGTGTTAGTAGGCTGCAATGCCATCTGGCTCTATAGCAATGCCAACGACAAGATCAGGGACGTGAAGGCTCTGCCTATCAACCTGAACCTGTTCTCCACAACACGTGGTTATACTTATGGAACCATCGGCATCTGTGCCATTACGTTCCTGCTGTATGCACTTTTATGGTAATCTATAATAATTGAGAGAGAGATTATGACAACTTTTTATGCTGCCCATAACAAGGCTTACGTTTCTGTTGACTGCATCGTTTTTGGCTTTGACAACAATAAACTGAAGTTGCTCATCGGAAAACGACAGATGGATCCAGGGCGTGGCGAATGGTCACTCTATGGCGGATTCGTAGAACCCAACGAGAGTCTTGACGAGGCTGCACAACGAGTTCTCTTCCAACTGACAGGTCTGAGACATGTCTATATGAAACAGGTGGCCACCTTCGGAGCCATCGACCGAGACCCAGGAGAGCGCGTGATCTCTGTAGCCTACTGCGCACTGATCAACGTAAAAGATTACGCAGTGAACCTCCTGCAGGAGCACGGTGTGGAATGGGTAGAGCTGGGCAAAATGCCCAAGCTCTACTCCGACCACAACGACATGGTGAAGAAAGCCGTTGGATTGTTGCGCCGGCGTATCAACAGTGAACCGCTGAGTTTCAACTTGTTGCCCGACCTCTTCACCCTCACTCAACTGCAACATGTGTATGAGGCAATCTTAGGCGAGGAGATTGACAAGCGCAACTTCCGCAAGCGCATCAAACAGATCGACTTTATCGAGAAGACAGAACTCATCGACAAAGAAACATCCAAACGCGGCGCCGCCCTCTACCGCTTCAACAAACGGATCTATCTGGAGGAGCCCACGTTTAAACTTTAAAAAAAACAACTATGTTAGAAGAACTGAAACAAAAAGTATTTAAAGCCAACCTCGACTTGGTGAAGCACAACCTCGTGATCTTCACCTGGGGAAACGTATCTGCCATCGACCGTGAAAAAGGACTGGTAGTGATTAAGCCGTCGGGCGTAAGCTACGATGAGATGAAAGCCTCCGACATGGTGGTGGTTGACCTCGCCACGGGGAAAGTGGTGGAAGGCGACCTGAATCCATCGAGCGACACTCCCACACACCTTATATTATATAGGGAGTTCCCCGAAATTGGAGGCGTGGTACATACCCACTCCACTTATGCCACTGCCTGGGCACAAGCAGGTAAGGACATCCCCAACATCGGAACGACTCATGCCGACTATTTCCATGACTGCATCCCCTGCACCGATGACATGACGAAGGAGCAGATGCCGGAATATGAGAAAGAGACAGGTGTAGTGATCGTTGACCGCTTCCGTCGTGACAACATCAACCCCGTGCATACCCCTGCCGTGCTGGTGAAGAACCACGGACCGTTCTCATGGGGTAAGGATGCCGATCAGGCTGTGTATCATGCCGTGGTGGCAGAGCAGGTGGCAAAGATGGCCTTCGTGTCGTTCTGCGTGAACCCGCAGACTACCATGAATCCGCTGTTGGTGGAAAAACACTTCAGCAGGAAACACGGGCCTAACGCCTATTATGGTCAGAAAAAGAAATAATAGCCCCTCCCATCCTCCCCTTGGGGAGGTGAATAACAAGACACTGACAACTTACGGTTTTCCGAGAGGCTAATAGAAATTAATAACTCAAGACCCATACCCCTGTTTGGTCTTCCTCCCTTTGGGGGGATAAGAGGGGGGTTCCATTATGTTTGAAAATTTAGAAGTTTGGTGGGTAACTGGTGCACAGTTGCTTTATGGCGGTGATGCAGTCGTGGCTGTTGACGCTCACTCCAAGGAAATGGTGGAAGGATTGAACAACAGTGGTATCATTCCCATCAAAGTAGTATATAAAGGTACGGCCAACAGCTCCAAGGAAGTGGAAGATGTGATGAAGGCCGCAAACAACGATGACAAGTGCGTGGGTATCATCACCTGGATGCACACGTTCTCTCCGGCCAAGATGTGGATCAAGGGACTGCAGGACCTGCAGAAGCCGTTGCTTCACTTCCATACCCAGTATAATGCGGAGATACCCTGGGAGACCATGGACATGGACTTCATGAACCTGAACCAGAGTGCTCATGGCGACATCGAGTTCGGACACATCTGCACACGTATGCGTGTTCCGCGTAAGGTGGTTTGCGGCTACTGGAAGAACGAGGACGTGCAGAAGAAAATTGCCGTATGGGCACGCGTAGCCGCCGGTGTGGCTGATGCCAAGAACGTACGCTGCTTGATGTTCGGTATGAACATGAATAACGTGGCCGTGACCGATGGTGACCGCGTAGAGTTCGAACAGCGTTTAGGATACCATGTTGACTACTATCCAGTTTCTTCACTGATGGAGTATTGGAAGAAGGTGACCGATGCCGAGGTGGATGCCCTGGTAGAGGAATATAAGAAGGAATACACCATCAAGATCGACGAGAGCGGTGAGGAAGTGTATTGGGAGAAGGTGCGCAATGCCGCCAAGGCAGAGATCGCCCTGCGCCGCGTTCTGAAAGACGAGAATGCCACAGCATTCACAACCAACTTCGACGATCTGGGCGATGCCGACATCAATGATCCCAACTTCGTGGGCTTCGATCAGATTCCTGGACTGGCCTCGCAGCGACTGATGGCAGAGGGTATCGGTTTCGGTGCAGAAGGTGACTGGAAGACAGCCTGCCTGTATCGCACGCTCTGGGTGATCCAGCAAGGCATGCCTACGGGCTGTTCCTTCCTCGAGGACTACACCCTGAACTTCGCCGGTGACCGCTCTTCTTGTCTGCAGAGCCACATGCTCGAGGTTTGTCCGCTTATCGCTGTTGACAAACCCAAACTGGAGGTTCACTTCTTAGGTATCGGTATCCGGAAGCAGCAGACTGCCCGCTTGGTGTTCACCTCAAAGACCGGTCGTGGTATCAAGGCCACCGTGGTTGACCTCGGAAACCGCTTCCGTCTGATCTCACAAGAGGTGGAGTGCATCGAGCCGAAACCCATGCCGAACCTGCCCGTGGCTTCTGCCCTCTGGGTTCCGCAGCCTACCTTCGAGATCGGTGCAGGTGCTTGGATTCTCGCAGGCGGTACACATCACAGCGCCTTCTCGTATGACATCACCGAGGAGTACTGGGAAGACTTTGCAGAAATCCTCGGCATCGAGTATGTCAAGATCAACAAAGATACCAAGACCTTCGAGTTCAAACAGACACTTCGCAACAACGAAGTCTATTTCATGCTGAACAAAGCACTTAAATAATTGAAAATTGACAAATATGACCGCAAAACAAACAATAGAAGCCGGTAAGGCCATTCTCGGCATCGAATTCGGCTCAACCCGTATCAAGGCTGTTCTCATCGATGAGGAGAACAAACCCATCGCACAGGGTAGTCATGAGTGGGAGAACCAACTCGTTGACGGACTCTGGACCTACTCCACCGAAGCCATCTGGTATGGTTTGCAAGACTGCTATGCCGAGCTTCGCAAGGACGTACTGAAACAATACGACTGTGAGATTGAGGCTCTCGCCGCCATCGGCTTCTCTGCCATGATGCACGGCTATATGGCCTTCAACGAGAAAGAGGAGATCCTTGTGCCCTTCCGCACCTGGAGAAACACCAATACCGGCAAGGCTGCCGCCAAGCTCTCACAGCTCTTTAACTACAACATTCCACTACGCTGGAGTATCAGTCATCTCTACGAGGCCATCCTCGACAACGAGGAGCACGTAAGCGACATCAAATATCTTACCACCCTCGCCGGTTACGTACACTGGCAAGTAACGGGTAAGTTCGTGCTCGGTGTGGGTGATGCCTCGGGAATGATCCCCGTGGATCCGAACACCAAGACCTACGATGCCACGATGGTGAAGAAATTTGATGAACTGATCGCACCGAAAGGCTTCTCATGGAAACTCCTCGACATCCTGCCTAAGACGCTGAACGCAGGAGAAAATGCAGGATTCCTGACACCCGAGGGAGCCAAGCGACTGGATGTCAGTGGACACCTCAAAGCAGGTATCCCCGTCTGTCCCCCCGAGGGAGATGCCGGTACTGGCATGGTGGCTACCAATGCAGTGAAGCAGCGCACGGGTAACGTCTCTGCCGGCACATCCTCATTCTCGATGATCGTGCTGGAGAAAGAACTGTCGAAGCCCTACGAGGCCATCGACATCGTGACCACGCCCGACGGCTCTCTCGTGGCTATGGTACACTGCAACAACTGTACCAGCGATATCAATGCCTGGGTAGGACTCTTCAAGGAGTTCGAACAGCTGATGGGCATTCCCGTGGATATGAACGAGCTCTACGGCAAACTCTTCAACAAGGCACTCGAAGGTGATGCCGACTGCGGCGGCCTGATGGCCTACAACTATGTGAGCGGAGAGCCCGTCACAGGACTACAGGAAGGACGCCCCCTGTTTGTACGTTCTGCCAACGACAAGCTGAACCTCGCCAACTTCATGCGCGCCCATCTCTATGGAGCCATCGGTGTGCTGAAGATCGGTAACGACATCCTGCTGAAGGAAGAACAGGTGAAGGTGGATCGCATCACAGGACACGGCGGTTATTTCAAGACTCCCGGTGTGGGTCAGCGCATGCTCGCAGCAGCCCTCAACTCCCCCATCTCGGTGATGGAGACAGCAGGCGAAGGTGGTGCCTGGGGTATTGCCCTGCTTGCCGGCTATGCAGTGAACAACCCCAACCACCTCAGTCTTGCCGACTATCTCGAAGAGGTAGTGTTCGCAGGTAATACGGGTGTGGAGATTGCTCCTACAGCGGAAGATGTGGCTGGGTTCGAGAAGTATATCGAGAACTACAAGCGCTGTCTGCCCATCGAGCAATGTGCTGCTGAGAACAAATAACAGATAAATCTTACAAGGGTGTGCCAAAAAATTTGTTTTGACACACCCTCATACTAATTTCATCATGAAAAGAATTCTGATCCTGGCCATTGCTATCCTCGTGACGACAACGAGCCTATGGGCACAGCGCATCGGCTGTGTACAAGGTAGCACAGAGACACGAGCCCATGCAATTCAAAAACTGCCCGCCTCAAACGACTTTGATCCTCAGAAGATCTACCGTCAGCCAGTGGTGCTCATTACGTTCAATGATACAGAATTCTCCATGTCTGATCCTGCAGCCTACTACAACCGCCTTTTCAACGAAGAGGGCTTCAACGAGGGCAAAGGAAAGGGATGTGTGGCAGATTATTTCCGAGAGCAGTCAGGAGGAAGGCTGAATCTGCAGTTCGACATCTATGGACCAGTGAAGGTAAATGCCAAGGCAGGTGGACGTAAGGATGAGTATGCAATTTCCGGTAAAGATCTTTACGGTACAAAGAACATGCGAGAAGCCATTCAGGCATTGGATGTGCCAGAAGGGACAGACTTCACCATCTACGACTGGAACGGTGACGGAGAAGTAGATCAGGTGATCTTTGTAGCTGCAGGGTTTACAGGAAATACTGTTTCCGGCTATATATGGCCAAATTCAGGATCCGCAAGAATAAAAATGCCTGGAGGAATGATAATCAATTACTATTCCTTCAGTTGTGAGATGTGGGGCGACAAATCGCTGTGTGGAATCGGGACCATCATTCATGAGTTCTGTCATGACTTGGGACTACCCGATATCTATCCACAATCACCTGTTAAAGACTTCTCGGCGGTGGATGAGTGGGATCTTATGGATGGCGGAAACTATACGAACTATGGGTGGTGCCCGCCCAACCTCTCTGCCATGGAGAAGATGTTCCTGGGATGGGCAACACCGATAGAACTGACCGAACCCACAGTCATCAAGAACATGAAACCCGTGAGCGACGGTGGAGAGACATACATCATACGTAATTCTGGCAACCCTGACGAATTCTATCTGCTGGAATACCGCAGGCAGGAAGGGTGGGACTATGGCTGTCCCGGCAACGGACTCCTCATATACCATGTGGATTACGATAAAAACGCATGGGTTCAGAACATAGTGAACGCAGAGACAGGCCATTACCGTTACGATCTGTTCCATGCCGACGGCAAGGCTTATACCGATTGGGATGCGAACAACAACGGTAAAGACATGACTAAATGGACAATGGGAAACCGTCTGCGCAGCAAATATCTCAGCACCTCACCATACCCCTTTTACAATCCCGAAACTGAAACAACCAATGCAAGTCTGACCGACGAATCAAACCCTGCGGCCTCCCTCTACACAGCCAATGCCGAAGGGAAAATGTTCATGGGTAAACCCATCACGAACATCCAGATGGATGATGAAGGTAACATGTCATTCTGTTTCATGAAAATGAATGATACAGGTGTATCGGATATCACGGGAGACGGCGCAGACATCGTAGGATGGTACGACCTCAATGGTCGTCGGCTACATCGCCAGCCCCTCATTCCCGGCATCTATATCGTAAGATACAGCAACGGAACCCAAAAGAAATATTTCAGACAAGAATAATCGTTGAACATACATATTAGAATCAAAGAAAAATGAGAAGAAAAATTGTTTTCGCAACAATCGCACTGGCTTTCACTGCCACCGCATCGGCTGCCGACAACGTAAAGGCTACCATTCATGCCGACAAACCGGGTGCGAAGATCAACAGAGAAATTTACGGACAGTTCTCAGAACACCTCGGATCATGTATCTATGGCGGACTCTGGGTAGGTGAAAACTCACAAATCCCCAACATCAACGGCTACCGCAAAGATGTGTTCGAAGCACTGCAGGCACTGAAGATCCCCGTGCTGAGATGGCCGGGAGGATGCTTCGCCGATGACTACCACTGGATGGACGGCATCGGCCCGAAAGACCAGCGCCCATCACTGCGTAACAACAACTGGGGAGGTACCATCGAAGACAACTCGTTCGGTACACACGAGTTCCTGAACCTCTGCGAGATGCTCGGCTGCGAACCGTATATCAGCGGCAATGTAGGATCGGGCACGGTGAAGGAGATGGCACAGTGGGTGGAGTATATGACCAGCGACGGCGATACCCCCATGGCACGTCTGCGCCGACAGAATGGGCGCGACAAGGCATGGAAGGTGAAGTATTTCGGCATCGGTAACGAGGCATGGGGCTGCGGCGGTAATATGACTCCCGAGTACTACTCCGATGAGTTCCGTAAGTTCAATACTTACCTGCGTGATTATACAGGCAACAAACTGTATCGCATCGGTAGTGGAGCATCCGACTACGACTATAACTGGACCACCGTACTGATGGACAAGATCGGTAACCGCATGCAGGGTGTATCCCTACATTATTATACTTGCTCGGGCTGGGAAGGCTCCAAAGGCTCTGCTACCAAGTTTGACAACGACCAGTATTACTGGGCTCTGGGTAAGTGTCTGGAGATCGAGGATGTGATCAAGAAGCACAAGGCCATCATGGATAAAGCTGATCCCAAGCATGAGGTTGACCTGCTGGTGGATGAATGGGGTACCTGGTGGGATGAGGAGCCTGGAACCATTGCCGGACACCTGTACCAGCAGAATGCCCTCCGCGATGCTTTCGTGGCTGCGCTCTCACTGAATGTGTTCCATCGTCATACCGACCGTGTGAAGATGGCGAATATCGCACAGGTGGTGAACGTTCTGCAGTCGATGATCCTTACCGATCAGGAGGGTACGGGCCATATGGTGCTCACACCTACCTACTACGTGTTCCAGATGTACACTCCGTTCCAGGAGGCTACCTATCTGCCCGTTGATCTGAACAGCGAGATTATCCAAGTAAACAAGGAATATTTCAAAGAGAAGCAGAATGCCAAGGATGCCGGCTACCGTCCCTGTCCCCTACTCTCTGCTTCTGCTGCCAAGACTACCGACGGTGGTATCGTACTGGCCATCACCAACGTGAGTCTTGACAAGGCACAGACCATCGACTTCGACATCGACGGCTATAAGGCCAAGAACGTGAGCGGACGCATTCTTACTTCAAAGAACGTGGCCGACTTCAACGACTTCAACCATCCTAACGTAGTGGCTCCCACTGAGTACAAGGATGCGAAGCTGAAGAAGAACAAACTCACCGTGAAGGTGCCCGCCAAGAGCATCGTGGTGCTGAACATCAAGTAATACATCTCATCAATAACAAGAACCGCGACACCCACAAGATGCCGCGGTTCTCTGTTTGACGGAAAAACATCTTACATCATTACTCCATAGAACCTACCACTTCACCACAATCTTCTTAATCTTGCCTTCGCTCGTGCGAATGATGTTCAGGCCTCGCTGAGGGGTGGAAATGCGCTTGCCGTCGATAGAGTAATACCGTACAGCTTTCGTTGCGTCATTATTTACTTCCTTTATTCCTGTCGTCTGCTTGTCGATTTCGCCAGTGAAGGTTTCATTGTTATTCTCCACGATTACGGTATAGCGTCCTTTGGCGTAGGCAGAGATGTCGATGCTGAGGGCTACGATGTTGACAGTGTTGACAGCCTTTTCATAGACCACATTGCCTGATTCGTCAGTAATACGTACCTGATAGACATCACCGAGCGGATCGAGATTAATGCCTAACCGTAGGTCATTGTATTCACCATACAACGGTTGCTCTTGTGCCTCACCCCGTGTCTTGGGCTTTGTCTTGATCGTATGGTTGAAGTCGAAGCGGTGTTTCTTGGCATTCACTTCCTCAGGAGTAGCCCCATCCTCATATTCGTCGTTGAGATAAATGACTTCATCGCCAACGGTACATGACATCAGGAACAACACATGATTTTCCTTGCCTAAATAAACACTTACTGTCGGGCCGTCAATACCTCCGACGCCTTCCAGCCAAGTGGTATTGTAAATGCTTTCTTCTCCGTCCCATTTCATCATGACATCTCGATATACGCCCTTAAAGCCTTTTATGCCGCCTGTCTGCTTCGACCCTATCACATAAGATTGACCATGAATCTGTAGAGGGGCATTAGCATCGAGGGAGAAGTCGTACATCAATTTAAACTGGTTGTTTGTTGAGTCGTATTCGTACACTTTCTTGTCCTCTTCGTACCATGCTCCCACATAGCTCAGGGAGGGCAATTGTGAAATATTCGCATAATCCGGATGTTCTGGGTTGACATACCGCTGGCGCATCATCTGCTTGCAGTTCTTTCCGTTAATAATGGTATCGCCATCGAAATAGTAATACTCTACCCTCTGAACAGGATTACCCGAGTAGTCGCCCACCTTCCATACTTTACCTTCTTCGACAAATGGTCGGTAAGCTATGTTGTCGGCAGGATTTGGGTTGGTCAGGTTGTTGAAATCATCAGCCGTGAAGATACACTTTCCATCCTCATAGCATGACAAGAAGTTTTCTCCTTGATGGATACCGTTTGTGGGCTGTTCTGCATATAGCTCTGTAAAGTTCCAGCCTTTTTCACAACCAACGCCCTCGACAATAGGAACAGTTGCAATGTGGTTAGCGGGAGCCGTGACATCATAATGTCCTGATATATCATAATAGAACACCTTGAGCAGTTGATCATATTGGAACCGCATCGTTTGGATGTCAGTAAGCTGATAGTTGAATTCATTTTCGTTAGGCCTATAGCTTTTACCGACAGACATACCAAAATCATAAAGCAGGCGTTCACTATCATAAGGTGGTTTAATCCACACCTTTCTACCCTCTTCACGAAGATTGCAATAGTGTTCGAAGCCCTCTTCAGTTCCACGCCACATCATATAATATGTCTTGCCTCCTATCGGTGTGGTGCCGTTAATGACATACGTGACATCCTTCGTCCATTGCTCTCCAGTCCATCCATTGCTATAATACTCTTGACAGTTCCACTTCTTTCCCTGTTTCAGGAAAGGATGGTAAGCCTCATACAACGTTTGTCCGTCTTCCTTGCATGTGCTCAACGTCGGTATGCTACCATTTAAAAAATAAGAGTAGGTTCCATAGACACCTGACACAAGCGAGCCAATGCCCTCAACCCACACATCGTATATTTTTGACTCACCTACACGACCGATATACAGACATTTGCGTGGCGTCTTATCGACAGAGGTTGCTATCACGGTGTCTGTTACTGCCACAACTACAAAGTCCGCATAATTGTCATGATCGTCGTTCGAGGTGTGTTGCCGGTAAGTATCGCCTTCCTGAAGTGTAAAATCCATAACCTGAACGAGATGATAGTTCGTCAACCAATGGTCATAGAAATACACCTTTCCGTCAACCTCGCCAATATACATATCGGTTTCTTTCCAATTGGTTGGGCCATCTTCGCCATAATTCCATTCAGAACTTACTATCTGCTTAAGCGTCACGCCATCCACCTCTTTCGCGGAGCCAAGTTTAATCTGTTCATAAGAGAAATATTGTTGGTATCCGGGGAAGTCTTGGGGAATAACGGATAAGTAAGCCATCGTCCACTCTTTGTTATCATTGATTAACGGACGGTAATAAACCCCTGTCCAGTCACCCAAGGGCAGCACAGTACCTTTGAACACCGTTTTGAACTTGTCTATCTCTGACGGATAACAATAGATTACGGTACGTTCTTCGTCCAGATTGTAGAAAGTATCGTTGCGAAGGCCGCCAGGAAAAGTTCCCCTGATGAGAATGGTTTCAAGAGGACTCCATCGGAAAACACCCTCCGCAAAACCCGTCACGCTCTCCGGAATATCAAGAAATCTCAGGTTGTCACAACTTTCAAAGGCGTAGGCTGCAATATACTTGATGTTCTCAGAAAGCTGTATAGACTTCAAACTCTTGCAGTTCGAAAAGATGCCAAATGCCATACGAGTCACGCTGTTGGGCATCTGTACAGAGACCAAGTAAGGGTTGTAAGCGAAAGCATCGCCACCCAACGTTGTTACACCGTCAGGTACAGTATATGTTTCACTTCTTAATCCAGCTGGGTAGCAAAAAAGCCATGTCGTGTCTTTGTTGAACAGTACACCATCAACGGAACACATGTTTGGATTGGCTTCGTCTACTTCTATGCTTTCCAAACTTGTACATCCCCTGAACGGGTTCTTGCAATCTTCATAATCAGCATAGTGCTTGATGTCTACAATAGTCTTAGGAATCCTGACCTTGGTCAGCGTCTTGCAAAAGTCAAAAGCCAGCCACTCAATCCTGTCCACGGTATACGATTTCCCCTCATAGTTTACCTCCTCTGGAATGACAAGTTCTCCATTCCAGGTGTTACCATTAGCCACCATGGCTGTATTTGTTGCTTCGCTCAGCTTAAAAAGTAGCCCATCAATAGTCACCGTTGGAGTATGGTCACCTCCTTGCTCTCCCGATTCTTGAGCATATACCATCGCACTCAAGAACAAAATAACGATTAATAATAATGCCTTTTTCATATCTTTTTGCTTTTTATTTTTATTTCTCAATTCCTACTCGGACAATGTCTGATAATTCTTAATTCTAAACTCTTAATTCGTCAGTATCTGTTCCAGCGTAATGTCTGGATTGCTCTCTCTGAACACATCTTTCTTCAGCTTTAGCTTACGGTGCTGGACAGCAGAGATGGTGATGCAGTAGATATTACCGATGGTACGGTTGCTGATGCCGAGTCGGGTGAGGATACACAGGCGGATATCGTCTTCCTGCATTTCGGGATACTTCTCACGGATACGGGCAAAGCGGTTGTTGTCGATGGCGTTGAGCGTCCGTTCTATCTCACTCCATTCGTGCTGACTGAGGGTGATGAGCGAGTCGCCACTTTGATTGAGTTTCTTAAGCACCTCCGTACGCTCAAGGATGAAGTTTTGCAGGAATGTCACCACTTCGTTTGACTGGTGCAGCAAAGTCTTCTGATGCGCTGCCTCCTGCTGGAGCCGGCGTTTCTCCTGTTCCTGCATGAACAGCTCGTTTTCAAGTTTCGATTGCTCTAATTCACGTTGCTGGCGAAGCATGCGGATGCGATAGCGGAGTGCCAACACTGTTGCAAGAAGGATGAGAACCGAGGCAATGACGACAACGAGGAGCGTACGCCCATACATCTTTGAACGGTATTCCAGTTGCTGATTCTCTATTTCCTGCTTCAGCGATGCCTGATAGTACTGGTCTTTCTGCTGAAGCGCCTTGTAATAGAAGTCCTCTATTTGCCAGAAGGCTTCGTCCACGCTGTCCTCCACCTCAGTGGCACCCATCCTCCGGATTGCAATCTTTGCGAGGTTGCTCTGCACGATGTAGGCCAGATGGAAATCGCTGCCCGGTTCAATCTGCCGATAGACCGTTTCAGCAGAATCCAGCATGTTAAGACTGAGGTAACTGCGGGCCAGCACTTGTTGCGTGCCCGATTTTAAGTCGGATGTTGCCACAGACGCTGCGTGACGGGCATAGCTGACCGCCTGGCGATAGTCGTCCTTTGCCCAGGCGATGTTTGCCAGACTGGTGAGTGTCTGGCACATCATGTCCTTCATCTGTTTCTTCTTGGCAATATCGTAAGCGCGGTTGATGTAACCGAGTGCCTCATCGTAGGGATCTTCTTTGGCAAATGCCACTTGCGAGGCATAGGTGCCAGCATAGTCGAGCAGCATGACATAGTTGCGCTCATTGTCGGGATGCTGCTCATAGACGGTCAGGGCTTTCTTCATCAGTCGCAAGGCTTCCTCTGGGTTGCTCTCTGATAATGCTTGCGCCAACCGTTGGTACGCGATATAATTGGTGTGCCAGTCCGCTGACTCTTCCGACAATTGTATGGTTTTTCGCAGCAAAGTCTCACCCTGAAGGATACTATCGTTAGCCAATGCGGCCTCAGCTTCCTCCAGACAACGTGCTGCCGTCAGTGCATCTGACTGTTGCGGTTGCTTACTGCAAGCAACTGTCAGGATGCTTATAATGAATATGTACAAGAATCTTGTAAACATCGTTTTCGTTATTTCTCGTTTGCAAAGATACGCCTTTTTTCTGAAAGTTGTATCTGTTGCCTATGGAAATAACGAAAACGTGAAAAGCCTGAAAACGGCTAAAAATCAAAAGGTTGTGAAAAGTCGCACACGATGCCCCATGGAAAATTTCTATGGATGGTATGGAAAATGGGGCGCAACTATGGCCTTATTATATTATAGGTAGCCAGTTCGGGATAAGTAATTCTAAAACAACATAAGTTGTTTGGTGTTTTCAATGCAATATCCCTGCCGCACCTGTGGTTTATTATCAAAGAAGCAATATGCTACAGTATTAAAAATACTTTCCTGGGTTGAATGACATAAGCTTAACCTTTTTTATCCCCCAAAACTCGCATGAGTCGAGTTTTTTATCTACTTTTGCAATCACAAAAAGACAGATCAATCGGTAATCGATCTAAGTCGCTTGCCAAAGCAAGAATTTATCAGTATATTCCAATTTACCAAGGTTTGATATGAAAAAGAAACTCATCTCGTTAACATTAATAAGCATTGGCGTCATGCTGACGGCAAGTGCACAGCGTAAACAATCATTTGATGGGGGCTGGCGCTTTCATCGCGGTGCAGCCATCAATGCTGAGGCAGTGAATTACGATGATTCCAAATGGCGCGAGGTTATCGTACCCCACGATTTCAGTATGGAACCCGTGGCATACACTCACGACTATCGCGAGCGGCAAGAGGAGTGGAACGACTGGCAGGTGGGGCCATTCTCGCGACTCAGCATCGGCGACTCCGATTCGGGTCAGACAATAAGCGGTTCGGGATGGTACCGCAAGACGTTCCGCCTGCCTGGCAGTTCCGTCGATGATGCCATCCGTCAAAAGGTGTTCCGCCTGCGCTTCGATGGTGTTTATAATCAGGCTGAGGTATGGGTGAACGGCAAGAAGGCGGCGATGAATGTCTTTGGATTCATGCCCTTTGTTGTGGATTTGAATGCTATTCTAAGCGACAAGTCGAATCGCAATATGCAAGACGAGCAGCTGGTCACCATCGCGGTCAGGACAGTCAGCGAAGGACTGAACTGCCGCTGGTATGCTGGAAGCGGCATCTACCGCCATGTGTGGCTGGAGATGACAGACAAACTGCATCTGGACGAATGGGACACTTACATTGATGCGTCTGTGGTAGAAAAGAAGAGTGCAAAGGTCAGGGCTTCGGCAAAGATCTTCAACGAGAACACCACACTTGTTAATGGCGAAGTCAAAGTGGAGATAACGGATGCTGATGGCCGTGTGGTGGCTACCGCTGACAAACCCGTCAACGGGGCTGTAGTCTCCACCGAACTTACTGTGAAATCACCACGTCTGTGGTCGCCCGGTTCTCCCTTCCGTTATACCGCCCGCATCAGTCTGCATACTGCCTCTGGCGAGCACGATGCTTTGACAATACCATTTGGCATACGTACCATTTCGTTTTCTGCCGACAAGGGGTTCCTGCTCAATGGCAAGCCAACAAAGCTGCGTGGCGGCTGTGTCCACCACGACAATGGCTTGCTTGGCACTGCCGCCATCGACCGCGCCGAAGTGCGCAAAGCGGAACTGCTGAAGGCGCAGGGCTACAATGCCGTGCGCACCAGCCATAACCTGCCTTCTGAGGCATTCCTCTATGCGTGTGACAGTATCGGTCTGCTGGTCATCGACGAGTGCTTCGACCAGTGGGAGGAAGCCAAACGGCGCGATGACTATAGCAATTACTTCTCAAAGGAGAAACAGGTCATCATCGATGGGAAACCTGTGGGCACGGGCTGCACTAATTTTGAATACGATGCTGCTCTGATGGTGCGTCGCGACCGCAACCACCCCTCTGTCATTATGTGGAGCATCGGCAATGAGATAGCCCAGCGTTCTGACGTGCCGCGTGGCAAGGAGATTGCCGACGCTATTACCCGTGCCATCAAGCGTGAGGATGCCACGCGTCCGACTACCCTCGCCGTGAACGACTACTGGGACCGCATGCCGCAGAAGATGACGTGGGAAAAAGACTCGCCAAGAGCCTTTGAACTGGTTGAGGTGGGCGGCTATAACTACGAGACACGCCGCTACGAGAGCGACCATGAGAAGTTCCCCCAGCGCATTATGTATGGTTCAGAAACATACCCCAACGCCGTGGCCGCCAATTGGAGCGTCATCAATCGCCACCCCTATATCATCGGCGACTTCGTGTGGACGGCCATTGACTATATCGGTGAGGCGGGTCTCGGTCATGCCCTTGAGCGCAGCGACCGCGGACGATGGATACAGCTGCTGGCGTGGCCGTGGTTCAGTGCCTGGTGTGGCGACCTTGACCTCACCGGTGTGAAGAAGCCTCAGTCCTACTACCGTGATGTGGTATGGGGCGAGCGCCCGATAGCCATGGCTGTGCGTCCGTCGGTGACCGACGGTGAGTATGAAGATGCTCAGGGATGGTGTTGGACGGCAGAGGAGAACCACTGGAACTGGCACGACTGCGCCTACTACGATGGTCCGAATGCGTGTGGCTACCTGCCTGTTGACATCCGTCCGGAGAAGTACGACAATGCCACGCTGAAGACGGGTGTGGTGCACAACATCAACGGTCACCGAAGCGATTCCCTGCGTGTGAATGTCTATACCCGTGAGCCTCGCGTCCGACTGTCGGTCAATGGCCGAGTTATTGGTGAACAGGATGTCAATCAAGACACCTACACCGCCACATTCTGGGTGGCATACGAGCCAGGCGAACTGAAAGCAGAGGTGGTGAAGGGGAAACGTGCAGAGGTCACCTTCCGCACATCCGGAGTTCCTGCCGCCATACAGTTTATGCCTGTGAAGAGCGGCCGTCCTGCCGACAGCTCTGTCATCTCTTCCTCGCACAACGACCTTGCCTATATCTATCTCCGTGTGGTGGATGCCGATGGTAAGCTCTGTCCTACAGCTGAGATACCTCTCGATATCAAGACCTCTGGTGCCCGACATCTTGCAGTTGCCGGCACAGGGCATCCCTACGACGTCCGTTCCTTCCGCTCGCTGAAACCCACCACCTTCCGAGGTCAGGCGCTTCTGATTATCCAGCCGCAAGATGAAAAGGGTGTGGTAAACATCACCGCTTCCTCGCCTAAACTTAATACGCAAGGAACGTTCAGCGTTGTCATGGAGTAATGACCTCACGGGGATGGAAGATAAATGTATTGACATGATGAAGGAGCAGCATTAGGATATAAAATAATCGATAAATGTTTGTAATATGAAAAGAAATTCTTTGATCAGTTTAGCCATAGTATTTGCTATTGGTATGATGATGGCAGGGTGCAAGACTGCCAATGTTAATAAGAAACAGTTGGCAGGCACAATGGAAGAGGCTATGCAATCAGACACGATGCCCGACCATGTTCAGCAGGCATTAGCAAAGGCGATTAAATACCATAGCCATGAGCTGTTGAACGACACTGTTAACGAAATACTCGTATCAAGCATTGACGAGGCTGACCAGACATCTACAGAGGGCTATGGCATCCAGGTGACGAAAGTGGCTGTATCAACAACCTTCCCAAACATCCGACATACTCGTGAACCACAGGCAAAGTACAATGCCAAGACGGGCGACCTCTGGCTCACCAGTTCGGCGATGGAAGGTACGGGCGTTCGAGTAGAGTGGCTCCATCAGATTCGTTTTGGCGATAATGACTTGGCGTTTGTGAAGACAGAGGTCAACCCCTACGGCGTACAGCAAGAACTGCTACAGCGCTTGAGCTATACCATCGAGGGTGAAACCATCTCGCTCTATGATGGAGAAAAGTTGTTGGCTACTGTTACCAATACCGTCAAGGACATGGGTGGTTTCGACGACGAACAACCGTTATGGATAGGTGAACAGCTGTACTATGACGTCAGCAGCAGTGAACCCAAAGTCATATTCACCCCTGGCGTGAAGTTCAATACAGGACTGGTGCTGACGTATGACGATATGCCAGAGCTGTCGGCTCCCATTACTATTGATGAAAACGGATTGTTTACCATTCATGAAATCTCTGTGATGGACAAGCAATAAATAATGTGAGGCACTTATGTAGCAAAATAATTAAGCTGTGACTTTGTTGTCACAGTTTTTTATATACCTTTGCATCCTATTTTAACTTGATTGTATATGGAAATAATCAACCTTGTGTTTTTAGCTAAACGCGTTGCTAAACTTTCTCCAGTCATCATGCTGGTATTCACCCTCTTGCTTTCATCGTGTAAAGATGACGATCCGACACCAGCGTCGCCTGATGAAGTGGAAATGACGCTGAAACAGATGACGCTACGCGAAAAAATAGGGCAAATGTTCTTTGTTCGTCCAGAAACACTCGACACCACGATCCACTGGAAGGAATATGCAGAGTTAATGCCTTTGGAGCTTCAAGAAGTGAACGACTGTATGAAGAAGGTCGATGCGAAATATCCTGTAGGTGGCGTTATCCTCTTTGCATGGAACATCAAGGATGAGTCGCAACTCGTACAGTTCACCTCCCAGATAAAGGCACTGAAAAGTAAGCCCTTACTCTGTATAGATGAAGAGGGCGGTCGTGTGGCTCGCATTGCCAACAATGACAGGTTCCCAGTGAAGAAGTTCGAATCGATGGCTGCCATCGGTGCTACAGGGGAGCCCCAAGAGGCCTATTATTGTGGAAACACGATCGGATCATATTTAAAGAAGTATGGCTTTGACATCGACTTCGCCCCTGTGGCCGATGTAAATACAAACCCAGAGAATGTGGTCATTGGCGCTCGCGCCTTCAGCGATGACCCTGCCGTTGCTGCCCCGATGGTGGTTAACTATCTTCAGGGACTGAAGGATGCTGGTATCACAGGCTGCATCAAGCATTTTCCCGGTCATGGCGACACCAAGGCTGATACACACTTTGGTTATGCCAGCTCTCAGAAGACTTGGAAAGAAATGCTTCAATGCGAGATGGTTACCTTCAAGGCTGGCATTCAGTGGGGCAGCCAGATCATCATGACCGCCCATATCGGTGCACCCAATGTAACTGGAAGCGATGTACCCTCTACCCTATCACCTATCATCCTGCAAGACAAGCTGCGCGGTGAACTGGGCTACCAGAATATCATCATCACGGATGCCATGGAAATGGGTGCCATCACTCAACAGTACTCTAGTGCCGAGGCTGCAGTGGGTAGCATTCAGGCTGGCGTGGATATCGTGCTTTGTCCGAAGAATATGACAGAGGCCTTCGAGGCTGTGGTCAAGGCTGTGGAACAAGGTACCATTACCGAGGCACGTATCAACGAGAGCGTACGACGTATCTTGAAACTAAAAATGTCATACCAATAAAATGACTGCCCTTCACATAAAGAAACCGCGACACCTTGTTGGTATCACGGTTTCTTTTGATGGTCAACACACTGGGATCATCAGTTCACAAACACAGGACCGACCTTCATCTTCTTGTAACACTGATCATCGTGTTCCATGGTCCAACCGTTCAAATGATCAATAATCAGGCGACCGTTTTTCAGATATTTGATGCTATACGAGTTGTCCGTGATCCGGAAATCGATTTCGTAGGTATCATCTTTGAAAGACCAATTACCGCATTTTTTCATGTCCCACTTATCGGGCGTCACATACCAATAGTTGATAACGCCATCGGCTGTGAACTGCAACCCATTCTGATTCATCACATCGTTCTCATTACACTGATCACTGAGCCATAAGCCAATCAACTGATTCGTATTACCGTCAATAACAGTCTCATCTCCAGTGATTTCCTCAGACTTATCTCCACAGGAACTGCACCCAAATAACGGCAGGGATATACATAGCATCACAAGTGCCAGTACCCTCATTCTATCCGTCATTGTTCTCTTCATCATACAAGCATTTGATTTTATTTCTACACCTTAAACGCTCTCCTACCCCAAAACTTGCATGGAGAAGTATTAAATAATATAAATCAAAACTATCATCACATTTGAACAGATATCACGATTGATCAAGTTAAGCAGAAACACAGCACACTTAGTGCAACACTAATGCACAACTTGTGCAGAGCCTTTGCACACTTTGTGCAACATATCTGCACACTTTGTGCAACGCATCTGCATGATTAAAAAGAAAAACACGATAGTTAGCAGGGACATGCATGGCAGTTATGTTACTTTTTCGTTTGCAATCCAATCATTTTACTAAATAATCAAAAGAAAAGAATGGGATGTGAAAAAAAAAGTGTAAATTTGCAAATGGTTTAAACCCATATGATCATTACTTATTTAATTATACATTGATTATGAACGACAACAAATTGATGAACAAGGCTGCCGACAACATCCGAATTCTGGCAGCAGCAATGGTAGAAAAGGCTAAGTCTGGACACCCCGGAGGTGCCATGGGTGGTGCAGACTTCATTAACACGCTCTACAGCGAATTCTTAGTCTATGACCCAGAGAATCCCAACTGGGAAGGTCGCGACCGCTTCTTCCTGGATCCCGGTCACATGGCTCCGATGCTCTACAGTCAGCTGACTCTGATCGGCAAATACACCCTGGAGGATCTGAAGAACCTGCGCCAGTGGGGATCAGTGACTCCCGGTCACCCCGAGCGTGAGTTGGCACGCGGCATCGAGAACACATCCGGTCCGCTTGGACAGGGACATACGTTCGCCGTGGGTGCTGCCATCGCAGCCAAGTTCTTGAAGGCTCGCTTAGGTAATGTGATGAACCAGACGATCTATGCGTACATCTCCGACGGTGGTGTGCAGGAGGAAATCTCACAGGGTGCCGGTCGTATCGCCGGAAACCTGGGTCTGGACAACCTGATCATGTTCTACGATGCCAACGACATCCAGCTCTCTACGAAGACCGAGGTGGTAACCAGTGAGGATACCGCAAAGAAATATGAGGCTTGGGGATGGTATGTGCAGAAGATCGACGGCAACGATGTGGATCAGATCCGCGAGGCTATCAAGAAGGCACAGGCCGAGAAAGAGCGTCCAAGCCTGATCATCGGTCACTGCGTGATGGGTAAGGGTGCCCGTAAGGCCGACGGCTCCAGCTACGAGAGCAACTGCGCTACCCATGGTGCACCGCTCGGTGGCGACAATTTCGTACAGACCATGAAGAACCTGGGTGCTGATCCTGAGAACCCGTTCCAGATCTTCCCCGAGGTGCAGGAAATGTATGCTAAACGTGCCGAGGAACTGAAGAAGATTGTGGCTGAGCGCTATGCAGCCAAGGCTGAATGGGCCAAGGGGCATCCCGAACAGGCTAAGCAGCTGGAGGAGTGGTTCAGCGGCAAGGCTCCGAAGATCGACTGGAGTAAGGTGCAGCAGAAGGCAGGTGCCGCCACTCGTGGTGCCAGCGCTACCGTACTGAGCGTTCTCGCTGAGGAGGTGCCCAATATGATCTGCGCCTCTGCAGACCTTTCCAACTCTGACAAGACCGACGGGTTCCTGAAGAAGACACACGACATCGTGAAAGGTGACTTCAGCGGTGCGTTCTTCCAGGCTGGTGTGGCTGAGCTGACCATGGCATGCTGCTGCATCGGTATGGCTCTGCACGGTGGTGTGATCCCTGCTTGCGGTACCTTCTTCGTATTCAGCGACTACATGAAACCGGCTGTCCGTATGGCCGCTCTGATGGAGCTGCCCGTGAAGTTCATCTGGACGCACGATGCATTCCGCGTAGGTGAGGATGGTCCTACTCATGAGCCCGTTGAGCAGGAAGCACAGATCCGACTGATGGAGAAACTGAAGAATCACCATGGTAAGAACTCCGTACTCGTGGTTCGTCCGGCTGATGCTGAGGAAACAACAGTATGCTGGAAGATGGCCATGGAGAATACCGATACCCCGACTGCACTGATCTTCTCTCGTCAGAATATCGACATGCTGCCCGAGGGTAATGACTATAGCCAGGCTGAGAAGGGTGCCTACGTGGTGGCTGGCAGCGATGATGATTTCGACGTGATCCTGCTTGCTTCAGGCTCTGAGGTTTCTACCCTGGAGGCTGGTGCCAAACTGCTCCGCGAGGATGGTGTGAAACTGCGCGTGGTAAGCGTTCCCTCAGAAGGTCTCTTCCGCTCACAGAGCAAAGAGTATCAGGAGAGCGTACTGCCTGCTGGAAAGAAGAAGTTCGGACTCACCGCTGGCCTGCCTGTGACCCTCGAGGGTCTTGTTGGTGCTGACGGCTGCGTATGGGGCTTGCAGAGCTTCGGATTCTCTGCTCCTTACAAGGTGCTCGACGAGAAACTCGGCTACACCGGAGAGAATGTGTACAAGCAGGTGAAAGCACTGCTGGGATAAGACCCATTCACCATCATTGTTATGGAAATAAAAACTATTGGTATAGCATCCGACCATGCAGGCTTCGAACTGAAACAGTTCGTTAAACAGTATCTGGAGGAAAAGGGACTAAAATATAAGGACTATGGTACTTATACGGAAGATTCCTGCGACTACAGTGACTTTGGTCATGCATTGGCAGAAGGTATCGAGAAGGGGGAAGTTTTCCCTGGTATAGCCATCTGCGGAAGCGGTGAAGGCATCAACATGACGCTGAACAAACACCAAAGTATTCGCGCCGGATTATGCTGGATTCCCGAAATCGCACACCTGATCCGACAGCACAACAATGCAAATGTACTGGTGATGCCAGGCAGGTTCATCGACACTGACATGGCACGTAAGATTATGGATGAGTATTTCAACACCGAATTTGAAGGTGGAAGGCACCAAAGAAGAATCGACAAGATTCCTTGCGCATGTCCATCTAAATAATTCACAGATCTATCGTTCCATAAGCGATACAGACTTCAATACAAAGCGGATTACCCACCAATCTGGGTAATCCGCTTTGTATTTTACACTTATGATAAGCTATTATTAGATAACTGCCTACTATCTTGTGAAGATGTAAAGGAACTTTTGGCGGACAACCATCATTTTTTCCAAAAAAGTGTTCAGCGATACAAGAATCAAAAGATATCCGATAAAAGACATAAAGGGGTATAAAACAAAAAAGTCCTTCCAGAGGACATTCTCCGGAAGGACATACTATGAAAAAAGGCGGCTACCTACTCTCCCGCATTGCATTGCAGTACCATCGGCGCGGACGGGCTTAACTTCTCTGTTCGGAATGGGAAGAGGTGGAACCCCGGCAC